>CEWJ01144031.1_pt1 | contig 21569 bp, 15 predicted proteins | sample 350291 | NCBI WGS metagenome assembly CEWJ01 (sample SAMEA2622923, study PRJEB7988) | marine metagenome | isolation source: saline water (ENVO:00002010), including | reverse complement strand
CAAGCCGCTTGGCTTGTCAACGCCAACTGCCGCTAGGCAACGAACAGAGTGGTGAATTGAACATGGATGGGCAGGATGGGCAGGATGTTTTTTGGTGAGGGAATAGCGGTAGCGTCGTGGAGCACCGCACTCCAGGACGCTTCACGTTATTTTTTGCGCTTGGCCAAGCGCTTGGTTTAGGGGACCGGAAGTTCGTCGAGGATTTTTTGGATGATCGTCTCGGAGGTTTTCTCCTCGGCCTCGGCCTCGAACGTGACGGACACGCGATGGCGGAGGACATCCTGCGCGACGCTTTTGACATCCTGCGGAGTGACAAAGCCGCGACCCCGGAGGAAGGCGTGCGCCTTGGCCGTGAGGGTGAGGGCCACCGTGGCACGCGGAGAGGCACCGAGCTGGATGAAGTCGGTCACCTCAATCTCGTACCTCGCCGGTTCACGTGTGCAGCAGACCATGTCGACGATGTAGTCCTTCACCTTGTCGTCGATGTAAATATTGTTGATGACCTCGCGTGCCTTGAGGATGTCCTCAACGGTGACGACCTGCTGAGTCTCCGGCGCTGCACTGGTGCGGCCCATGAGGTCGAGGATCTGGCGTTCCTCATCGCGGTCCGGGTGGCTGATCTTTACCTTGAGCATGAAGCGGTCGACCTGCGCCTCGGGCAGGGGGTAGGTGCCCTCTTGGTCGATCGGATTCTGGGTGGCCAAAACGAGGAACGGCTCGGGCAGCTTGTAGGTTTTCTCGCCGATGGTGACCTGCCGTTCCTGCATGGCTTCGAGCAGGGCGCTTTGCACCTTGGCCGGGGCGCGGTTGATCTCGTCAGCCAAAACGAGGTTGGCGAACACCGGGCCCTGACGCGTGCTGAAGTCGCCGGATTGCGGATTGTAAATCTGGGTGCCGACGACGTCGGCCGGGAGCATGTCGGGCGTGAACTGCAGCCGCGCGAAGTCGGCGTCCATGCACTGGGCGAGCGATTTGATCGAGAGCGTTTTGGCCAAGCCGGGCACGCCTTCCAGCAACACGTGGCCGTTGGCAAGCAGGCCGATAATCAACCGCTCGACGAGCATTTTCTGGCCGACAACGACCTTGCCCATCTCCCCCAAAAGCGGCTGCACGAAGGCGCTCGTGCGTTCGACTTCCTCATTGATGGCTGTAATCCCTGCGTTCATGGGCGGCGGAGTATCTTTATTTTTCGAATTTAAAACAAGGTTTGGGCGCGTTCGATGTCGCGTGAAATTTGGGCGGTCAATTCCTTGACGGAGTCGAATCGTTTCTCTTCACGCAGCCGATCGACGAATTCGACCCTCAACTTTTTGCCGTACAGTTCGCCGTCGTAGTCGAGCAGATGTGCCTCGACCTGCAGCGACGGCTCCGGCTTGGCCAGCGTGGGTCGCACGCCAATGTTGAGCACGGCTCGGTGCGTCGCCTGGCCAAGCTGGGCGTGCACGGCGTAGACGCCGTTGGGCGGCAGCACCCGTCCACTGGTGTCGATGTTGGCCGTAGCAAAACCGATCTCGCGGCCTTTGCCGTCTCCCTTAATGACAGTCCCCTCGATGGCGAAGTTTCGGCCGAGCATCTGGCCGGCGTCGTCGAGTCGCCCCTCGCGCACGGCGTCGCGGATGCGGGTGCTGCTCACTGCCTGGCCGTCGAGCGCCACAGCCTGCAGACCGTGCACCTGAAAGCCAAGCGCTTGGCCAAGCGCCTGCAGCGACTCGACGTTGCCATCTCGCCTGTGGCCAAACGTAAAGTTGGCCCCCACGCAAATGCTGTGGATGGACCCGAAGCCATCGAAGAGTTCGCGGACAAATGTCTCGCCCGGTTTTTGGCTGAAAGCGGAGTCGAACCGGATGACCAACGCAGCGTCGATTCCAGTGGACTCAATGGCGCGGAGTCGTTGTGGCCTGGTTTGCAGCAGGGCAGGGGCGCGGTCGGGCGCGACCACGTAGGCCGGGTGTTGGTCGAACGTGACAGCGACAGCAAAAGCCTCATGCCGGGTGGCGTCATTCACCGCCTGCCGGAGTACCTGTTGGTGACCCAAGTGCACGCCGTCGAACATGCCGATCGCGAGGCAGACTCCGCGATTGTCGTTGGCCAGATCGCTGGGTTGGTTGATTTGCTTCACGTTGCCGGGGCGGAGAGTTTGAGTATCGGAACGACGCGCTTGGCCAAGTCCGCAGGCGAAAGGTTTGTCAACTCCTCGAGGGTGGTGGCACCGCTGATTTTGAATTTGCCGGAGACCGTGCGCCGCAGCCCGGCGAGGTGTGCACCACAGCCAAGCGTTTGGCCAAGGTCATGCGCCAGCGAGCGCACGTAGGTGCCCTTGGTGCAGGCGACCTTGAACCAGGCGAACGGTGGCTCGTATGCGGAGATGAGAAACTTGTAGAGGTGGATGAAGCGTTCCTTGCGCTCGACCTCCTTGCCCTTGCGGGCGAGCTTGTACAGTGGCGTGCCGTCGATTTTGATGGCACTGACCATCGGCGGCAGTTGCATTTGGTCGCCAAGAAATTTGTTGGCCTGTTCCTGCAACGCATCGAGCGTGAGGTCGGGCACCGGTTGGGTGGTCTCGACCTGGCCCTCGGCGTCGTAGGTGTTGGTGGTTTCGCCGAGCTTGATCGAGCCGACGTACACCTTGTCGTCCGACATGAGTTTCTCGGAGAGCTTGGTGGCCTTGCCGAGCAGCAGGGTTAGCAGGCCGGTGGCGGCGGGGTCGAGAGTGCCGCAGTGCCCGACTTTTTTGATACGATAACTGCGGCGGACAATGTCCACGATGTCGTGCGAGGTGGGCCCGGCCGGTTTGTCGATGAGGAGCGCCCCGTCGAGGGCGTCGAACGTGTTCAGGATCATGTTGTTCGCGACTTGAGTTGATCGCGGATGGCGGCGATCACGCGACGCTGGATGCCAAGCGGCTTGCCAACGATGCGGGCCCCGGCAGCGGCCTGGTGTCCGCCGCCCCCAAATAACCCGGCAACATCGCTGACGTTTACGTTTTTATCCTTTGAACGAAGACTGATCCGGGTCAGCTCCGGCTCGAGTTCCTCAAACACACACGCGACTACCACCGGCTCGATGGCGCGGACGTGGTCGATCAAGCCCTCGGTGTCGCTGGCCGTCGCGCCGGTCTTGTCAAAGTCCTCCTTCTTCAGCCAAAAGTAGGCAATCTCGTTGTCGTCGATCAGCTTGAATTTGTTGTAAACCCGCTGCAGCAGTTTCACGCGGGAGAGGGGGTACGACTGGTAAACCTCGTCGCACACAGTGGCGAGATCCGCCCCTTTTTTTACGAGATCACCGGCGGCGTAATACGTTGCGGGCAGGGTGCTTGGGTATTGGAACGAACCGGTGTCGGTGGAAATGGCGGTGAACAGGCAGTCGGCAATCCGGGGTGTGAGTTTCCAGCCGGCTTCCTTGATCAGGCGGTAGATCAGTTCGCCGCTGGACGGCTCGCGACTGGCGATCCAGTTGATGTCGCCGAAGCGCGTGTTGCTGGCGTGATGATCGATGTTGATCAACACCTTGCGGTTGGCGATGTGTTCCTGCGCCGTGCCGATTCGCTCGATGCTGGCGGAATCGACCGCAATGACGCAGTCGAACGGCCGGTGGATTTTTCGCGGTGTCTGGATGAGTTGATCGGGGTCAAGAAAGCGCAGCTTGGAGGGCACCGGGTCCTGATTCCAGACGGTGACCTCCTTGCCCCGCTCGAGCAGGGCCAGCGCCAGGCCAAGCGACGAGCCGATGCAGTCGCCATCCGGCCGCATGTGGCTGCAGACCGCGATGGTGTGGCTCTCGCCAATCACCTCAAGGATGCGGTCAATGATCTTCAGTCGAGTCGATTTCATTCGGGCTATCGCGCAGGGAATCCTGCTCAAGCTCGTCGAGGATTTGAAGCACACGGTCGCCCCGATTTCGGGCTTCGTCCATGACAAATTTTAGCCGTGGCGTGTAGCGGAGGACGACCGCTTGGCCAAGCGCACTCTGGATTTTACCGGCGGCCTTGCGAACGGCGCGGAACGCCTTGTGCTGTGCCTGCTCATCGCCGATCGAGGAGACAAACACGGTGGCCGTGTGCAGGTCGTTCGAGACGCCAACCTCGCTGACGCTGATCATGCCGAGGTCCACGGGGAACTCCTTGCGGAAGATTTCATTCAACTCCCGCTTGAGCAGTTCGCGCACGCGCATGTGGCGCAGGTTTGGCATGGTGGAGGAAAGGGACTAGAGCGACTGGGCGACCTTCTCCTGGGTGTAACACTCGATGATGTCGCCCTCCTGAAAATCGTCGAACCCGTCGAGGCGAATGCCGCACTCCATACCGGAACGCACCTCGTTTACCTCATCCTTGAAGCGCTTGAGCGTGTGCGAGATGCCCTCGTAAACGAGATCGCCCTTGCGAACCACGCGCATCTTGCCCCGGAGGAGTTTGCCGCTGGTGACGGCGCAACCAGCGACGTTGCCTCCCTTGCTGAGTTCGAAAATCTTGCGCACTTCCGCTTGGCCGGTGACGACGTCCTTCATCAACGGGTCGAGCAGGCCGGCCATCGCCTCCTTCACCTCCTCGATCAACTCGTAAATGATGGCGTAGAGCTTGATCTGCACGCCCTCGCGCTTGGCCACCTCTCCCACGCCGGTGTCGATCTTGGCATGGAAACCGAGGATGACTGCGTCGGAGGCACTCGCCAGCGTGGCGTCGGACTCGGAGATGGAGCCGACGCCGGAGTGGACGACCTCGGACTGGACCTTGTCGGATTCGATCTTGTTGATCGAGTCGACGATCGCCTCGACGGAGCCCTGGGTGTCGGCCTTGATGATCAGCTTGAGCGTCTTGTCGGAGTCGGCCTGCGTGCGGCTGAACAGGCTTTCCAGCGTCATTTTGCGTTTGCGCGCTACCGACTCGTCGCGTTCCTTCGTGATTCGGTCCTCGCAAATGTTTCGGGCTTCCTTATCGTTTGGGACGATATTGAATTCCGCACCGGCTTCCGGGACGCCATTGAGACCGAGCACCTTCACGGCGCTGGACGGGCCGGCTTCCTTGATTCGCTTGCCCTCGTGATCGATGAGCGCACGGGCTTTGCCGAAGTAGTTGCCGCAGACCATGATGTCGCCAACCTTTAATGTACCCTTCCGGACGAGCAGGGTGGCGGTTGGGCCTCCGGCTTCCATGGCGGACTCGACGACGTTGCCTACCGCACTGCGGGTCGGGTTGGCCTTGAGCTCCAACACCTCAGCCTGCAGCAAAACCATCTCGAGCAGCTTTTCGACGTTTGTGTTTTTCAACGCGGAGACATCGACGAAAATCGTTTCGCCACCCCATTCCTCGCAGACCACTCCCTTTTCCTGCAACTGCGTGCGGGCCATCGAGGGGTTGGCGGACGGGTGGTCGATTTTGTTGACCGCAACGATGATCGGCACTTCGGCGGCTTGCGCGTGACTGAGCGCCTCCATCGTTTGAGGCATGACACCGTCGTCGGCACCGACCACGAGGATCACGATATCCGTGACGTTGGCTCCGCGTGCACGCATTGCACTGAACGCGGCGTGGCCCGGTGTGTCGAGGAAGGTAATCTGCTCCAGCTTCTTCGGGTTTTCCGGGTGGGGGACATTGATGGTGTAGGCTCCAATGTGTTGGGTGATGCCGCCCGCCTCGCCGGCGGTGACGTTCGAGTGGCGGATGACGTCGAGCAGCGTGGTTTTGCCATGGTCGACGTGGCCCATGATGGTGACCACCGGGGCGCGAAGCTGCAGATCCTCCTCCTTGTCTTCCGAGTCGAGGACGACTTTTTTCTTCGTGGTCGCCTTGACGAGGCCGGCACCGCGTTCGCGGCGTTCGAGACGAAAACGGAATCCGTTCTTGGCGCAGATTTCCCGGGCGATCGGCTCTTCGATCGACTGGTTGACATTCGCGAAAACGTTGAGCGACATCAGGTCGGCGATGAGCTGGAATGGCTTGCGCTTCATCGCCTCTGCGAGGTCGCGGACAATGATCGGCGGCTTGAGCGCGATCAACGGGCCATCGGCTGGAGCCGTGTACTTTGGCTTGCGCGGGCCACCGCCTACTGTGGTCGGTTCGGGCGCTGTGCCACTTTTCTCCGGTTTCTTTTCCTGCTTGGTCTTCCCCTTGTCCTTTTTCTTTTTACGTTCGCGGACGGCGGGGCGAACCGGCATGTTGCCCAGTTCGATAAATCCAACTTTCTTTCCGAGATCGCTGTCCTTCTCCTCTTCCTCAGCGGGCTCGGCGGGCTCCGCCTGGTCTTCCGCCTCCTCAGCAGGTGCTTCCGGTTCAGCGTCTTCCGTGGCTTTCTCTTCGGTGGCCGGTTCAGTTTCCTCGGTCGAAGTCTCCTCGGAAGAATCCTCTGCTGCCTCGGCCTCCTGTGGTGCCGCCTCTTCGACCGGTGCGGTGATGATTACCGGCTCGGCCGCGGCCTGTGGTTCCTCGGCCGGCGCTTCGGGCTCGGGTTTGCCGGCGATTTGTTCCTCAAGGTACTCAGCGGTTATTTTGTCGAGTGTGCTTGAGGCGACTTTCGCGTTGGCGATCCCCAGTTCCTTGGCTTTCGCCAGGACTTCCTTGCTGGGAATCCCAACTTTCTTGGCAATCTCGTAAATGCGAACGGGCATAAAAAGTGGTCTGCATGCAGCTTGGCCAAGCGCAACTTCCCGCTTGGCCAAGCGGCTTAAAAATTAATCTTACTCGGTGTCTTCCGATTCGGCGGGGGCGTCGTCCGCATCGGACTCCGGTTCTTCCGCTGGAGCCTCTTCGGCAGCGGGTTTGTCCGCTTGGCCACCGCCGGCGCGACGCTCGATTTCGGCTTTGGCCGCTGCGAGCACGGTCTCCGCACTGTCCTCCAGCCCGGGAATTTCCTTCAGGTCATCCGCCTCAACTCCGCTCAGGGCGTCGAGGGTGAGAAGACCGGCGTGCACAATGGCATCGGCCTGTGCCTTTTCGATCCCTGGGATCGCCGCGAGGGCGTCGACGGCTTCGGCCACCTGTTCCTCGAACCCGACCTTGACCTCCTCCTCGGGGTCGATGTCGATCTGCCAACCAGTCAGGATGCTGGTGAGGCGGGCGTTTTGTCCGCGCCGCCCGATAGCGAGTGATAGCTGATCCGGCTCGACAAAAATGTGGATACGCTTTCGGCTCTCGTCCACGGCCAGCCGCTTGATCTCGGCGGGGGAGAGGGCATTGGTCACGTAGGTCTCGATGTCATCGTCCCACGGAATGATGTCGATCTTCTCGTTGTTGAGTTCGCGGACGATGTTTTTCACGCGCTGACCGCGAAGGCCGACGCAGGCGCCGACCGGATCCACCTTGTCGTCGCGCGAGTGGACGGCGAGCTTGGTGCGGAAACCGGGTTCGCGTGCGATGCCCTTGACTTCAATGGTGCCGTCGTTGATCTCGGACACCTCGAGCTGAAACAGCTTGAGCACGAAGTCGGGATCCTTGCGGGAAAGGATGATCTCGGAGCCGTTGCCGCCGCCGGCGACCGACTTGACGTAGCAGCGAATCCGCTCGCCGCGTTGGTATTCCTCGGTGGGCACGCGCTCGCGATTGGGCAGCAGCGCCTCAAACCGGCCGAGGTCGATTAGTACGTCCGAGCGATCGAAACCGCGCACTTCGCCGCTAACGATATCGCCGATGCGGTCGTGGAACTCGGAATAAATCAACGCCTTCTCCGCGCGGCGGATAGCCTGCATTAACGCCTGCTTGGCATTTTGCGAGGCGATGCGCCCGAAGTTTTTCGGTGTCACCTCCAGTTCGATCTCCTCGTTGAGTTGGGCGTCGGGGTTGAATCGCTTGGCCGATTCGAGGGCAATCTCGTCGTGTTTGTTGACCACGTTTTCCACGACGATCAATTTGGCAAATGCTCGGATGTCACCATCTTTTCGGTCGATCTCGCATCGCAGTTCCCTAGCGGGGCCGACGGCCCGCTTGGCTGCGGAGAGCAGGGCATCCTCGACGGCGCTGATCAGGATCTCGCGGTCGAGCCCCTTTTCACGCTCCCAGTACTCCATGCTGGCTAAAAATTCTGCATTCATCGTTTGTTATTTCGACAAGGCCTAGGCCGTTCGTAACGAAGAAAAAAGCCGGAAGATAGCTCCCGGACTTCACTCGTGCGTAACTTTGAGTTGTCAAATCACCGCCGAGAGGCGGCAACCGGCTCAGAGCCTAGTCGGGAAGTCCGAGAACCGTCAAGCGGAAAGCAGTAAAAAACACGGGTTTAAAATGGTGTCATTCCGGCAGTTTTTGGGGTGGATTAAGGTTTCCCAACTCATATGGACTAAGTAGGTTGTTGCCCCGATGGCGGAAGACCGATCCAGAGAGGCATGGCAGCCGTTTACGATAGGCGGCGTAGCCCGGTTTGCGGTGGCCAGCCGCTGGCGATTGCTCGGGGTCCAGTGTCTCTTTGCGTTGGCTGTGGCCGGCACCGCAGTTTGGTTCGTAAACCGAGCGTGGATGCCAGTGATTGACGCAGCGATCGACCAGATGCCCCAGACCGGAGGCATTGTGAATGGTCAACTCGCTTGGCCAAGCAATGCCACGCTGCACGTCGAGGGGCCGGCCGGGGAGCCGTTCATGCGGATCGACGTCCAGCCGGGCGGACTGACCAACGGGGTGGGGACGGTCGATCTGGTCATGGCATTCGAGTCGGATCGAGTGCTACTTGGCAGCAGCCTCGGGCTGGGATTGCTTGTTTTGCCTTACCCGCTGGGAGTCGATATTCCGTTCAACAAAAGTGAATTGGAACCGTGGTGGGGCGCTCGTTCGCACATGGTTCTGGCCGCGCTTGGCCTTCTGATTGTTCTCGGCCTGTTGCTTTCGTGGGCCATGTTGGGGTGCCTCTACATGATGCCGGTGAAACTTTTCTCCATCAACCGCGTGACATGGCGGGGCGCTTGGCAGTTGGCCTCGGCTGCACATATGCCGGGGGCGCTGGTCATGTGTGCCGGGATGCTTTTCTACGGACTGAAGCAACTGGAGTTGATCGGCTTGGTTTTTGTTTGGGCAATCCACTTGGTCTTACCCTGGTTTTACCTTTTCTTATCGCCGATCTTTGCTCCCAAGCCGCCCGAACCGGAGGCCAAGCCGGAACCGAAAGCGAAAGCCAAGCCAGTCAAACAGTCCAACCCGTTCGACGACTCCACAGGGGACGCGGAACAATCAAAAACTGATAACCCGTTCGGCTGAACCCCGCTTGGCCAAGCGGGACAAAAACGACCTAAAAAAGTGAGACGCAGCTGCGCTTGGTCAAGCACAAATAGAGACATTATGACGCACATGACTCATTTTTCGTTAGTGGATGGCGGGTTCAAAAAAATCATAAAAAACTGAATATTAGCATGTTAAGTGTTATATGGTGCGGTTGGCACTTGGGCTGCTCAAGAGTGGGCCGATTTTTGTTATGGGCAAAGTTTTAGGAATTGATTTAGGAACAACGAACTCCTGCATGGCTGTGATGGACGGCGGCGAGCCGCTTGTGCTGGAGAATTCTGAAGGCCGCCGCACGACTCCCTCAGTGGTGGCGTTCGCCAAAAACGGCGAGCGATTGGTGGGCGATGCCGCCAAGCGTCAGGCGGTGACCAATCCGCAGAATACGATTTTCTCCGTAAAACGATTCATGGGGCGCAAGTTCGACGAGATCGGCGAAGAGATTAAGCGTATCCCGTACAAGGTGGTAAAGGCATCCAACGGCGACGCTGCTGTGGAGGTCGATGTGGAAGGCGAGACCAAGCAGTTTAGCCCTCCGGAAATTTCCGCGATGATCCTTGGCAAGCTCAAGGCCGACGCCGAGACGCGCTTGGGCGAAACGATCACCGAGGCCGTCATTACCGTGCCGGCTTATTACAACGACACGCAGCGTCAAGCGACCAAGGACGCCGGCAAGATCGCCGGCCTTGAAGTTCTCCGCATCATCAACGAGCCGACTGCTGCCTCCCTGGCGTACGGTCTCGACAAGAAAGCCGACGAGAACATCGCAGTCTACGACTTGGGCGGCGGCACGTTTGACATTTCAGTGTTGGAGATTGGCGACGGCGTGTTTGAGGTGAAGGCCACCAACGGCGACACCCACCTTGGCGGTGACGATTGGGACAACGCCATCATCGACTGGATCGTGGAGACGTTTCAGGAGGAGAGTGGCATGGACATCCGCTCACAACCGGACGCCATGCAGCGCGTCAAGGAGGAGGCGGAGAAGGCTAAGATTTCACTTTCGAGTTCGCAAAGCTACGACATCAACCTGCCGTTCATCACGGCGGATGCCAGCGGGCCTAAGCACATCAACGCGCAAATTTCGCGGGCCAAGCTGGAGCAGATTTGTGACGACTTGTTTGAGCGGACGCGCGGGCCGGTCGAGGCCTGTTTGCGCGACGCAGAAGTGGCGACGGACGACATCGACGAGTTGGTGTTGGTTGGCGGCATGACCCGCATGCCGAAGGTGGTCGAGACCGCCGAGGCGATCCTGGGCATCAAGCCAAATCAGGGCGTGAACCCGGACGAGGTGGTGGCCATCGGCGCCGGTATCCAGGGCGGCGTGCTCAAGGGCGACGTCAAGGACGTGCTGCTGCTCGATGTGACCCCGCTTTCGCTGGGTATCGAGACGATGGGGGCGGTGATGACCAAGTTGATTGAGCGCAACACCACCATCCCGACGAAGAAGTCGGAAGTTTTCTCAACGGCAGCCGATAATCAACCGGCAGTGGATATCCATGTGCTGCAGGGCGAGCGTGAGTTCGCCAAGGACAACAAGAGTATCGGCAAGTTTCAGTTGACCGAAATTCCGCCGGCCCCGCGTGGCACGCCGCAGATCGAGGTGACCTTTGACATTGATGCAAACGGCATTCTCAACGTGAACGCCAAGGATCTGGGCACCGGCAAGGAGCAAAAGATCACCATCACCGCCAGCAGCGGTTTGTCCGAGGAGGACATCGAGAAAATGAAGCAGGACGCCGAGTCGCACGCTGAGGATGACAAGAAGCGCCGCGAAGAAGTCGACCTGCGCAACAACGCCGACAATCTGGCCTACCAGACGGAAAAGATGCTGAAGGACAACGGCGACAAGATCCCGGACGACAAAAAGAGCGCAGTCGAGGCGGCCAACAACGAACTGAAGGAGGCACTGAAAGGCACCGCGGCAGAGGCCATCAAGGCGGCCACCGAGAAACTCCAGCAGGTCGTGCAGGATGCCTCACAGGATATTTACAAGGCGGCGCAGGAAGCACAGGCAGCTGGACAAGCGGAGGGTGCCGAGTCAGGCGGAGACGCCGATTCCGGCCAGGCGGAGGAAGCCAAGAAGGACGAAGGCCCCATCATTGACGCAGAGGTTGTGGAGGAAAAGAAGGACTAAGACGATTTAGTTGCGCTTGGCCAAGGCCGGGTGGTCTTGACAACCAGCGCGACAACCCTTTCCCGTGAAAGCGGGATCAAACACCTAGTTAGACTAAAAACAAAACAATGGCACTAAACGTAAAACCACTCGGCGACCGCGTTATCGTGGAGATGATCGAGGAGAAGGAGCAGCAATCCGATGGTGGAATCATCATCCCGGATTCTGCCAAGGAAAAACCCAGCGAGGCCAAGGTCGTCGCATTGGGCACCGGCAGGACTGATGAGCAGGGCAACAAGGTCCCGTTCGAGGTCAAGAAGAACGACAAGGTCCTGATTAGCAAATATGGCGGTACAGATATTAAGATCGACGGCAAGGAGTTGAAGATCCTCAACTCGGACGACATCCTCGCCATCGTGGGCTAACCATTTAACCAAACAGAACAGAATCAATTATGTCAGCAAAACAACTTAAGTTCGACGAGAACGCACGCAAGGCGTTGCTCGAGGGCGTTAGCATCTTGGCCAAGGCGGTCAAGGCCACTCTCGGTCCCAAGGGCCGCAACGTGGTTCTTGACAAGAAATTCGGTTCGCCGACAGTCACTAAGGACGGTGTGACCGTAGCCAAGGAAATCGATCTCGAGGATCCCTACGAGAATATGGGCGCCCAGATGGTGCGCGAGGTCTCCAGCAAGACCAGTGACGCAGCCGGTGACGGCACTACCACAGCGACCGTATTGGCCGAGGCCATCTTCCGCGACGGGCTCAAGCACGTCACTGCAGGCGCTAGCCCGATTGCCATCCAGCGCGGCATCCAGAAGGCTGTAGACGCCGCCGTGGTGGCGCTCGACAAGGCCGCCAAGAAGGTCAAGTCCAAGGACGAGATCAAGCAGGTGGCCACCGTTTCCGCCAACTGGGACGAGGAGATCGGCGACATCATTGCCGACGCAATGGACAAGGTTGGCAAGGACGGCACCATCACCGTTGAAGAGGCCAAGTCCATTGAGACCACCCTCGACGTGGTTGAGGGCATGCAGTTCGACAAGGGCTACCTGTCGCCGTACTTCGCCACCGACACCGACTCCATGGAGTGCCGCCTCGAGGATGCCTACATTCTCATTTTCGAGAAAAAGATTAGCAGCCTCAAGGACATGGTTCCCTTGCTTGAAAAGGTCGCCAAGACCGGCAAGCCGATGTTGATTATCGCTGAGGACGTCGAGGGCGAGGCTCTGGCTACACTCGTGGTAAACCGCATCCGTGGCAACCTGAACATCGCTGCCGTTAAGGCGCCGGGCTTCGGCGACCGCCGCAAGGCCATGCTCGAGGACATTGCCATCCTGACCGGTGGCCGCTGCATAACCGAGGATCTTGGCATCAAGCTCGAATCCGTCGAGTTGAGCGATCTAGGTCGTGCCAAGAGCATCGTTGTTGACAAGGAAAACACCACCATCGTTGAAGGCTCCGGAAAGTCCTCTGAGATCCAGGCCCGTGTGAACCAGATTCGCCGCCAGATTGAGGAGACCACCTCCGACTACGATCGCGAAAAGTTGCAGGAGCGCTTGGCCAAGCTGGCCGGCGGTGTGGCTGTCATCAACGTCGGTGCTGCCACCGAGACTGAGATGAAGGAAAAGAAGGCTCGTGTTGAGGACGCTCTTCACGCCACTCGCGCTGCGGTGGAGGAAGGCATTGTACCCGGCGGTGGTGTGGCGTTGCTCCGCACCCGCTCGGCCATTGATAAGCTGCAGCTCGAGGGCGACCAGCAGATTGGTGTCGACATCATCAAGAGTGCTATCGAGTCTCCGCTCCGCTCACTCGCGGCCAACGCAGGTCTCGAGGGTGCCGTGATCGTCCAGCGGGTGATCGACGGCAAGGGCAACAACGGCTTCAACGTGGCCACCGAGGAGTACGAAGACCTCGTGAAGGCCGGTGTCGTTGATCCGAAGAAAGTGACGCGCACCGCGCTGCAGAACGCCGGCTCCATCTCCGGCCTGTTGCTCACCACCGAGTGTCTGATCACCGAGATTCCTGAGAAGGAACCGCCCGCACCGGCCGGGGGTCACGACCACGGGATGATGTAATCCCGGCGTCAGCCAAAACATTCTCAGGGCGGGGCACATTGCCCCGCCCTTTTTTGTGTCTACAGAACTGTTCCCGCTTGGCCAACTCCGGCTTGGCAGGGCGGGGTGGCTCTGGTTAACTCACGGGCCGTTGATGCATCGTCGCTGGACTTCTCTTTTTCTGTTGCTGTGGGCCGCTTGGCCAAGCGCGGTTCTCCCCGCCGAACCTGCGACGACGGATGACGCCGTTTGGGAGATCGAATCCCTCGAGCCTGGCGATTTTGATTACAACCTCAATGAGGGCCGCGTCGTGCTGAACGACCGGTTCCGTATCACGTTCAAGGAGCAGGGCGAAAGCGCGTTTGTCATTGCCGACAAGGGTCAGTTGAACCAGGAGACCGGCGAGGTGTTTGCCGAGGGCAACGTCTCTTTGCAGAGTGAGGACAGGGTGTTCACCTCCGATCGGCTGTTTTATAACTTCCGCACCCGCTCCATGCAGACCGATAACTTTCGCGCAGGGCAGGCTCCGTTTTTTGTCGAGGGAACCAACATCAAGGGTGATGCGACGAAAAACGAGTACTCCGCCGAGGACGTCTGGCTGACGACCGACGATCGCTCCGATCCGCTTCTCAAGATTCGAACCCGCAGCCTGAGCATCAGCCCGGGGAAATTCATCGAGGCCAGAGGGGCGACGTTGTACGCGGGAAATGTGCCGGTGTTTTATTTCCCGTACTACCGCCGTCGGCTGGATCAACCGCCGAACCACTGGAGCATCACGCCGGGGTACCGGAGCCGCTATGGCATGTTTTTCGAGGGCACGTACAACTGGCACTTGAGTGACCGGCTGAACGGCGCGGCGCGTTTGGACTACCGCACGCTTCGCGGCCTGGCCGGTGGGCTGGACGTGAATTACGACCTTGGCCAAGCGGGGCAGGGCGACGCCTCGGTCTACATTCTGGACGACCGCGATCCGCAATCCGGTGCCGGCAGTCGCTCCGGAAGCACGGAGTTCACCACGCGCACCGATCGCCATCGACTGAGCCTGTACCACTCGGTGAACGTCCAGACCAATCTCACTGCGAAACTGCTGTTGCAGGATCAGAGCGACCCGTTCATGAACCGCGACTTTTTCGAGAGCGACTTCCGCCGCAACCCGCAGCCGGCGTCGCACATCGAGATAGCGAAACACTGGGACAACTACAGCCTCAGCCTCTTGGCCCAGCCGCAGGTGGATGACTTTTACCAGACTGTCGAGCGGTTGCCTGAGTTGCGTGCGACCGGCCTGCGTCAGCGGCTCGGCTCGACGCCGTTGTTTCACGAGAGTGAAACCTCGCTTGGCCATTTTCGATTTAGCCCGGCCGATGATCAGTTGCACCTCGGCGAGTACGAGGCGTTTCGCGCTGACACACACCATCAGTTGCTCCTGCCGCAGACGTACTTCGGCTGGCTTAATGTCACACCGCACGCCGGCGCGCGGCTTACTCATTACGGTTCCCGCTCGGGCGGCGACCCCGCGCTTGGCCAAGCGGGAGACGTGGATCGGTTCGTGTTCAACACCGGCATGGAACTGTCGTTCAAGGCGTCCAGCACCTGGGCCGATGCACAGAGTTCACTATTCGACGTTGACGGTCTGCGGCACATCGTTCAGCCGATGATGAACTACGTGTTCGTGCCGGAGCCAAGCGATCGCCCTTGGGAGCTGCCACAATTTGATCGCGACCTGCACTCGCTGCGGCTGCGCCCGATCGACTTTCCCGACTACAACTCAATCGACACCATCGACTCCCGTAATGTCCTGCGACTGGGCGTCCGGAACCGCCTGCAAACCAAGCGCCTAGGCGAGGTGGACGATGTGTTGAACTGGGAACTGTTCACCGATTGGCGGCTGGAAACGGCGGCGCACGAGGCGAGGTTTAATGACGTGTACTCCGATCTCGAGCTTAAGCCGCGCTCGTGGCTGCTGCTGGGTTCCGAGCTACGTTACGACCCCAACGAGCGGTTGCTCAACGAGTCCAACCACACCATCTCTCTGCTGCCGAATGACCGCTGGAGCCTCACGCTTGGCCATCGCTACCTCCGCGACTGGTCGCCTGACGAACTGAAGGAGCGCTATCCGTACGATCCGTTTTTTGAAAACCTGCTCGACGAGGATTGGCGCTGGGGCAACAACCTCGTCTACAGCCGCGTGTACTATCGGCTCAACGAGGAGTGGGGCTTCCGGATGATCCACCAGTTCGAGGCCAGCGACGGCACGATGGAGGAGCAGAGCTACAGTGTGTACCGCGATTTCTCAAGTGTGACGAGTGCGTTGCGCTTCCGGTTGCGGGACCATCGTTCAGGCAAAAACGACTTCAGCGTCAGCCTGATGTTCTCCCTCAAGGCACTCCCGAGACTTGGCCTCGGCGACGACAGCAACCGCCTCGAGACCCGCCTTTACCGCTAGTTGGTCTTCACCACCAGCACCCACCACGGCCGCTCGCCCACCTCGTAGGTGGCGAACCGCTTTAGGCTGCCGTTTTCGCGATCGATCCGAAACGCCGCCAGTTTGCCGGAGGCTTGGCCGGCGGCGTAGAGGAAACGCCCGGTCGGGTCGATGTTGAAACCGCGCGGCACTGTCTCGGTGGGTGTGATCCCGATTCCCTTGAGCGCACCTGTTTTTTGATCAGCAGCAAACCCGGCCAGACTGTTGTGCCCGCGATTGGCCACGTAGAGGAACCGGCCGTCCGGAGTGATCTCGATTCGCGCATTGGAGTTTTTTCCGAGATACGATTTTGGAAGCGTGCTGAGCCGCTCGCGAAACGTGAGCCGTCCACTTTTGCGGTCGACATCAAACGCCGCGATCGCGCTGCCCTGTTCGTAGTCGAAGTACGCCACGTCCAGTTTGGGATGAAGCGCGAATTGGCGCGGCCCGGTGTTCTCGCCGGTGTTTACCCGCGCAGGTTTCAGCGCGGTGAATCGGCCGCTTTTTTCATCGAAACGAAACTGGAAAATGGTGTTCGGCCCGGTGTGTGGCACATAGACGAACCGGTTGTCTCGGTCGGTCATGATCGCGTGTGCCTTGTCCGCGGTGGGCAGTTGCTGCGTCGCCTTCGCGCTGATGCGCCCGTTTTTGTCGATCCCGTGAGAGGTGATTTTTCCTTCCGTGTAATAGGCGGTCAACAGGTGGCGCCCGGTTTGATCAGTCGCCACATAAGCCGGATTTATCCCCGCTGTAACGGTGTTGATATGGGTTAGTTTACCATCGTCCGGTGAGATGCGAAATGCAGCCAACTTGCCGGCAGACCGCACCGACGCAAAAAGAAACCTGCGATCTGGCGAAGTGCAGAGCGGCCCGGCGCTGCCTTCCAGCTCGGTATCCGACTTCCTGATCAACGAACCATCCTCATCGTTGAGCGCATAAACCACAATCTTGTTTTCTCCGTCGAGCGAAACGTAGGCGAACGAACTGGCCTGCGCCGCGCTTGGCCAAGCGGCATATATTGCGGTCACAATGGAAAGCAGCAGGAAGGAGTAACGGGGTTTCATGACACGCCGACCGTCATCCCGTTTGCCCCCGAATACAAGCCCGGGGTACCCGCCGCGCTTGGCCAAGCCGTTTTGGCTGGCAAAAATTGGAACGCGGCATACGCTCCGGTCGACTTTTACCATGAATGTAAATCGCATTGTTTTATCGCTTGGCCTGATGCTCGCCGCCGCGTGGGGAACCGATGCCGATGCCGCGGAATCCAGCTTGCCACGTAGCACGCCGGAGGCGCAGGGAGTGGACTCGGCTGGCATCCTCAATTTCGTGAAGGCTGCTGACAAGGAACTCGATAGCATTCACAGCTTCATGCTTGTGCGGAACGGGCAGGTGGTCGCAGAGAGTTGGTGGGCTCCCGAGTCGGCAGACAAGCCGCACATCATGTGGTCACTCACCAAGAGCTTCACCTCCACCGCCGTGGGGCTCGCTCAGGCCGAGGGCAAGTTGTCGATCGAAGACAAGGTACTTAAGTATTTCCCTGAAATCGCGCCGGAGAAACCGTCCGACAATCTCAAGGCGATGCGCATCCGCGATCTGTTGACCATGTCTGTCGGGCATGAGCGGCAGCCGCGTGTCAGGGACAGTGACGTGGACTGGACAAAACAATTCCTCGCGCATCCCGTTAAGAAAAAACCGGGGACATTCTTCCGGTACAACACCCCCGCCTCCTACATGCTCGGGGCGATTGTGAAAAAGACCACTGGGGAAGATTTGGCTGACTATCTTGAGCCGCGCCTGTTCAAGCCATTGGGCATCAGGAAGCCCAAGTGGTTGACCAGTCCGCAGGGGTTGAGCATCGGTGGATACGGCTTGTATGTGCGCACGGAGGACATCGCCAAGTTCGGCCAACTTTACCTCCAGAACGGCAAGTGGAAGGGTAAACAATTGTTGCCCGAAAACTGGGTCAAGGAGGCCACGAGCAAACAGGTCGACAACAGTAATGGCATCATTTCAAGAAACTCAGACTGGCTGGTCGGCTACGGATATCAATTCTGGCAGTGCCGACACGGTGTGTATCGCGGCGACGGCAAGGACGGTCAGTTTTGCATCGTGATGCCGCAGTACAACACCGTCGTCGCCATGACCGCAGACAATCAGGATATGCAGGCGCAGCTGAATCTGGTCTGGGAACACATCCTTCCAGCCTTGAAGGACAAGCCGTTGTCGGCCAACAAAAAGGCCCAGAGGGAACTGAAGCGGGCAGTTGCCAAGCTGAAGGCGTCGAGGTAGAGTTAGCTTCTGAACATTTCATGAAACTAATTCACGCGTTGATTGCAGTCCTGATCTTGGGCTCGGGTTGCTGTTCAACGAATCCGGCCCCTGTGCCAACGCCGGCCATTTCCATTCACGAGGCCATCGAGGCAGATGACTTAGCGGCGTTCAGCCAGCACCTTGCGGCCGGGACGGATGTCAACCTGAAGGACAGTCGGTGGGGCAACACGCCGTTAATCCACGCCTCCTATCATGGCCGGCAAAAGATGATCGATCGGCTTGTTCAGCGTGGCGCGGATTTGGACGCGCAGAGCAACAATGGCTGGACGGCGTTGCACGTGGCGGTGGGGCAGGAACACCTCGAGGTGATCGGTCAGTTGCTTCGAGCTGGAGCGGATGTCACGGTGCGCAACCGCCTTTTTGGACGGGGAGAAAACCGGGAGAAGGTCTCGGACACCCCGCTTGATCTCGCGATCAATTTTGACCTGCCAAAGATCATCAAGCTCCTTCGGAAGCACGGTGCCCAAACCAACGCCGAACTGAAAGCAAAGGGCCAATAACAGCGCTTGGCCAAGCGGGGCGGGGGCTTTACTCTTTGCGGCCTTGGCTTTTTGTTTTTCATCACGCGTTTGCGCTTGGCTCAGTTTAGCTATGTTGGCTTGGCCTTGGCCGATGCCGTTGGGCGCTGATCCGGTGCGGTTCAATCGAGATGTGCGGCCGATTCTCTCGGAAAATTGTTTTGAATGTCACGGGCCGGACGCGGCCAAGCGCAAGGCGGATTTGCGGCTCGATGCAGGTGCGCTTGGCCAGGCGCTGATCGCTGCCGGTAATCCGGGCGAGAGTGAGCTTTTTCAACGCATCACCCACGCTGATCCGGAGGAGCGGATGCCGCCGGCAGATTTTGGGCGCGCGCTGACTGCGGCCGAAGTGGAGACACTCCGTCGCTGGATTGAGCAGGGAGCTCAGTGGGAAAAGCATTGGGCGTTCATAGCTCCTAAACGACCGGCAGTGCTGGCGGCCCACGACTCCGCCTGGCCAAGGGGGACTATCGATCAGTTCGTTTTGGCCAAGCTGCATGCGACTGGGTTGCAACCTTCTCCGGAGGCGGACCGGGAGACGCTGCTGCGCCGTGTGACGTTTGACCTGACCGGCCTGCCGCCGTCCCCGGCGGAAATCGACGCGTTTTTGGCGGACGCCTCGCCTCGCGCATACGAGGTGGTGGTCGACCGGTTGCTGGCTTCGCCGCGGTACGGTGAGCGGATGGCGATCGATTGGCTCGACGCCGCGCGCTATGCCGATTCACACGGGTACAGCCTCGATCGGCGCCGCGTGATGTGGCCGTGGCGCGACTGGGTGATAGCTGCGTTCAACGACAACATGCCGTTCGATCAATTTGCCACTGAGCAGTTGGCCGGTGATCTTTTGTCCGGCGCGACACTTGCGCAAAAAGTGGCCACCGGGTTTAACCGTAATCACTCCATTCAAAGCGAGGGCGGCGTGATCGATGAGGAGTACCGGGTTGAGACGGTGGTGGACCGCGTGGAGACGACCTCGGCGGTTTTCCTCGGGCTGACGTTCGGTTGCGCGCGCTGCCACGACCATAAGTATGACCCGATTTCGCAGAAGGAGTTTTACGAGTTTTACTCGCTGTTCAACAACGTGCCGGAGACGGCGCACGTCGGCAACGCCGACAAGTTGGCCGACCGACCATTCCTCAAGGCACCGACCACGCTGCAGCGGGAGTTTATGGCTGCGCTGAGTGAGCAGGAGACGAAGCTCAAGGCGACCGCCGATGCCGAGGCCAAGTCAGTTGAACTGACGGAGTGGGTCTGGATCGACGACGCTCTGCCGGAGGGTGTTGTTCCGCTGGGCAACGGCGGTGGGGGAACCGGCTTCCAGTTTGTCAGTGGGCCCGATCATCCGGTTTTCAGCGGGAAAAAATCGCACCGTCGAAGCAGCGAAGGCCGCGGGCAGCACCTTGTCCAAAACGCCAAGTCACCCCTTCGCGTTGACGACAACACGCGGCTTTTCACCTACGTTTTTTTGGATCCGAAAAATCCGCCGAAGCAGATCATGCTGCAGTGGAACGACGGCAAAAGCTGGGATCACAGGGTCTACTGGGGTGAGGAGAAAATCGGCTGGGGCAAGGAAGGCACGGCCAGTCGCCGCAATCTTGGGCCGCTGCCCAAGGCGGGCGAATGGGTGAGGCTGGAGATCTCGGCGCAGTCGGTGGGTCTCGGTGCCGGCACGCAGATCACCGGTTGGGCGTTCACGCAGTTTGACGGCACGGTGTACTGGGACAAGGCTGGTTTGGTCGCCCGCAAAAAGACCGAAGCCGAAAAACAGCTCGACGTCGTGCGCGGCCGCTTGGCCAAGATCGAGGCTGAGGTGCCAACCACGATGGTAATGGGCGAAAAATCTCCACCGCGAAAGACGTTTGTGCTCAACCGGGGCCAGTACGATCAGCCAAGCGAGGTCGAGGTGGGCGCCGGGCTGCCGGCCGCGCTTGGCCAATGGCCAGACAATCTCTCTCGGGATCGCCTTGGCTTGGCCAAGTGGATGACGAGTGGCGCGAACCCGCTGACGTCGCGCGTCACCGTGAATCGGCTTTGGCAGATGCACTTCGGCACCGGGATCGTGAAGTCGGTGGAGGATTTTGGCGCACAGGGCGAGTGGCCGACACACCCCGAGTTGCTCGACTGGCTGGCCACGGAGTTCGTTCGCACCGGCTGGAACCTGAAGGCGATGCACAAGCAGATCGTGATGTCGGCCACGTACCGGCAGTCGTCGCGTGTCACGCCGGCACTGCTCGAGGCGGATCCGGCAAACCGACTGTATGCACGTGGACCGCGTTTTCGTTTGCCGGCGGAAATGATCCGTGACCACGCCCTGTCGGCCAGCGGTCTGCTGGTCAGCCGGATCGGGGGCGAGAGCGTCAAGCCGTACCAGCCGCCGGGGCTTTGGGGTGAGGTGGTGTTTTCCAACGTGCCACGATTTCAGCAGGACCACGGAGCAAAGCTGTATCGACGCAGCATGTACACCTACTGGAAACGCTCAGTGCCACCACCGAACATGCAGGTGTTTGACGCGCCCTCGCGAGAGGTCTGCGTCCTCAAGCGCCCGAGCACAAACACCCCGCTTGCGGCGCTGGTGTTGATGAACGACCCGACGTTCGTCGAGGCATCGCGCAAGCTGGCCGAGTGCGTGATGCGCGAACGCGATACCGATGCGGCGCGTGTGAAACGTCTGCACCGGCTGATCTGCGGTCGCCAGCCAACGCCGGCTGAGCAGCAGCTTTTACTCGGGACATTGAACGATTTGCTGGAGGACTTTCGTGCTGAACCCGATGCCGCGGAGGAGTTGATGACCGTCGGCGAATCCGTTCGCGACGAGTCGCTTGACCTGACGGAGTTGGCCGCCTACGCCTCGCTGGCCAACGCTGTGTTTTGCACCGACGAGGCGATCACCCGAAACT
>CEWJ01049289.1_pt1 | contig 21890 bp, 9 predicted proteins | sample 350291 | NCBI WGS metagenome assembly CEWJ01 (sample SAMEA2622923, study PRJEB7988) | marine metagenome | isolation source: saline water (ENVO:00002010), including | reverse complement strand
GTTAAACGAAGCGGTAGTCGAATGTGTCGAGAGCGGGGAAACGCTCAGCGCCCATGGAGGATGGGTGGATCTTCCAATGGAACGCGATGGCGCTGACTGGGTGTTTCGATTCCCGTTGAATGAAGTCGGTTTTTTTCATGCCACGGCTTACATCGAGGATGCTTCCGGATTTCAACATTGGCCAAGCGGCGGTAACATCAGCCTGAGCGTTCACCCGCATCACATTCGGTCCGGCAACACGATCTATTGCGCGTTCACACGGTTGTTCGGCAAGACCAAATCCGCCAATGATGAGGCGATTGAATCTACGCTACCCGAAGTGACGAAGCTCGAAACGGACGGATGGACAGCCATTCCGCCGAGCGGCACGTTGCGTGATTTAAAGGCGAAACTTCCTCATGTGCTAGAGCGGTTGAATTGCAAATGGCTTCACCTGTTGCCGGTCAATCCCACCCCAACCACGTCCGATACGCGCATGGGCCGCTACGGCAGTCCCTACGCTGCACTTGATCTTACATCCATTGACCCCGCTTTGGTCGAGTTTGACCGCGAAGCAACTGGTGTCGATCAATTCATAGAGTTGGCCGACGAGACGCATCGATTGGGCGGCTACCTCATGCTCGATTTGGTGATCAATCACACTGGATGGGGGAGCTATCTGCAGGAGCATTTTCCTGAGTATTTCCGGAAATCTGACGAGGGCAAATTCGAAAGCCCCGGCGCATGGGGCACGGTTTGGGAAGATCTCGTCGAGCTTGGCATGGAGGATTCGCAACTGTGGATTCATCTCGCGGATGCGTTCCTAACATGGTGTCGCCGAGGCGTGAATGGGTTCCGTTGCGATGCGGGTTACAAGGTGCCAATGCCGGTTTGGCGCTACATCGTCGCGAAGGTGCGTCTTCAGTTCCCTGACACGGTTTTCCTGCTGGAGGGGCTGGGCGGGGGATGGGACGAAACGGAAAGCCTGCTCACTGCGGGAGGGATGCAATGGGCCTACTCCGAGTTATTTCAGGAGTATGAACCGCAACAGGTTTCCGGCTATCTCGATCACGTCATCAAACAGGGCGGTCGAATCGGACCGCTGGTTCATTACAGCGAAACGCACGACAACAATCGCTTGGCCAAGCGTGGTCGCGAGTGGTCGCTGCTGCGTAATCGCTTGAGTGCGTTGACAAGTGTGAACGGCGCCTATGGGTTTACTTGTGGCGTCGAGTGGTTGGCGGATAAAAAAATAGATGTCCACGGTTGTGCCGGTTTGAATTGGGGCTCGGATGACAACATCCTCACAGAGTTGGCCGTTCTAAACGAACTACTCAATACACATCCCTGCTTTGCCGAAGGGACAATGCTGACGCGACTCAGCGGGGACGACTCAGCAATTTTGACCGTGCTTCGCGAATCTGCGAATGGCGACGAATTGTTGGTGTTGATCAATCTCGACGTCGAAGAGGCGCACTCCATCGAGTTGGCGTTGCCGGACAGGTGGGCGTCCGCAACGGATTTGCTTGGCCAAACGGATAGGTTGGAGATCAGCAAACCATTCCGCTTGGCCAAGGGGGAGGTGTATTGCCTGCAACACGCCCCTCCCAAGCCAAGAATGAATCTGGCGGCTGAATATTTGGCGGGGGTGCTCGAACAACTCAATGCGTTCGAAAACTATCCGAACATAGTTAGGTGGACGATCGCAGATGTGAGTCGTATTACACTCGTGCCGCATGGACATCATTTGCTGCTGGAACATACAGAGCCGTTTCGCGCGAGCGCTGAAAACAAATCGATGTTCGATGTATGGTTCGATACTCAGATTAGCCAGCCCTTGGCCGGGAAACATTATGCTGTTTTCAAATTCATAGAAGCCGGGGTGCGGTATGACATCGAGTTTATCAGCTTTGGCCAAACTACAAAACGAACGAATGCAACCGTCCAATATCTCAAAAAGGATTTGGACTCACATTTTATTCACTACGCTTACAGCACTGAAACTCAGCCGCTGACCGGGCTGTTAACCAACGGTATCGGAGGGATGCTTCGGATGCATGATCGCATGGGGCAGGTCAGTTCCAAATATGATTGCGTGCTGGCCGCCAATTTGGATGATAACGTACCGGTCGATCGTTGGCTAATGGTCAAGCGCATGCGATGCTGGGTCAACGTGAACGGTTTTTTGTTCGATTTGAATTCGTCTCTGGACGCAAAACTGCACGCCGGAAATCGACTTGTTTGGGTCTGCGAACTTCCAACGCGAAAGAATCAGGATTTTGTCGATGAGGTGCACGTGATCGCGGAAATGCGAGACAGCAAAAATGCGGTCGACTTTTGGTTTCATTTTGAAACTGAACATCCAAACGAAACAGTTGAATTCACCGTCCGCCTTGATTTGGAGGATCGCAGTTTCCACGGGGAAACTCAATTGGACGAATCGGCTGTCGACCATTTTAGACAGGCAACAAGCCACGTTGAAAACGGTGTCGGCTTTTATTTTCAGCCGCACCCTGACAGGCGATTGGAGGTTAGGGCAGATTGTGGTGAGTATTTTGCCGAGGAGGAACTTTGCAGGAATATCCCGCATCCGGTCGAGGCGTCCCGAGGTCAAACCGCGCAGGGCGACGCGTTCAGCCCGGGTTGGTTTCTAATATCGGTCAGCAAAACCAAAATGGCGCATTTGGCTATCGCCGTGAATGAATCACCGTTGGATATGGGTGAAGAAACAGCCGCTCCGTTTCGTTCGCCGGAGAATGAAATTCCTGCGCACTTGGACTACTTGCGTGAGCGAATGAATGCCTTCGTTGTTCGTCGTGGCAAAGGCAAGACGACCATCGCGGGATACCCCTGGTTTCTTGACTGGGGACGCGACACGTTGATCGCCGTTCGGGGACTGATCGCTGATGGCCAAGTGGAAACTGCATTGTCCATCATCGAGCGGTTTGCTGCCTTTGAAAAGGGAGGAACCATTCCCAATGCGATCTTTGGCGATGACGACTCGAACCGAGAAACCTCCGATGCTCCACTTTGGCTTGCGATTGCCATCGAGGAATTGGCCGAACAAGTGGGTGATTCGTTATATGGCCAGGCGATTGACAGGGCAGGGAGATCGTATCGCGATGTGGTGCTGAGTATCGCTCGGCATTATCTGGAGGGAACTGACAATGGGATCAAGATGGATCCAGACTCTGCGTTGGTTTTTAGTCCGGTGCACTTCACTTGGATGGACACCAATCATCCGGCTGGAACCAAGCGCGAGGGATACCCGATCGAAATCCAAGCGTTGTGGATTCGGCTACTTGGCCAAGCGACAAAACTTGATCCTGCCGGAGGGTGGCAAATCACGCTTGGCCAAGCGCGGGAGAGCTTGACCAGGTTTTACTGGTGTGAAAACAGGGGCTGGCTTGCTGACTGTCTCTTGGCCAAGCCTGGCCAATCAGCCGCCGAGGCCACGGTCGACGGGAATCTGCGTTGTAATCTTTTGATAACTGTCAGCTTGGGAGTCGTTGACGGGTGCTTGGCCAAGCGAAGTGTGTTGGCGGCCATTCGTTACCTCATCGTGCCGGGGGCGGTGAGATCCCTCGCGCCGCTACCGTCCACTCAACCACATCCGGTTGAATACAATGGCCAGTTGCTAAACAATCCAGCTAACCCGTACTGGGGCCGATATGAGGGTGACGAGGATACTCGGCGGAAACCGGCCTATCACAACGGCACCGCCTGGACCTGGTTTTTGCCGCAACTTTGCGAATCGATTCTCAGAGCTTGGCCGAGCGACGAAAACGCCGACAAGGCAGCAAGAAGTTATCTCTCATCCGCCGCCACACTTCTCAAGCAGGGCTGCGCCGGGCAACTGCCTGAAATTCTCGATGGAGATGCTCCCCACCAGCAAAGAGGATGCGATGCTCAAGCCTGGGGTATCTCCGAGCTGCTTCGCGTCCTTAAACAATTCGATTGATGCGCATTTAACGCCTTGGCACTAGGGTGTTTTGGGTATTGCGATAATGGTGGACATTATCTCCTGCTAATGGAATCATAGCGCTCTACACACTGGGTGTTCGCACCACGACCACAGCATGTCATGAATGACGTTTTCATCAGTTACGCGCATATCGACAATGAAACCATTGAAGAGGATCAAAAGGGTTGGATCACACAATTGCATCGAATACTGCAGGTGCGCCTGGCTCAATTGATGGGAGCGGAGCCGCGTATCTGGCGTGATCAAAAGCTGTCCGGAAGCGATCTTTACGACCAGACGATCGTGGAGCAGTTTCTCGACTCAAAAATTCTCGTCTCCGTACTTTCTCCACGCTATGTCAATTCAGAATGGTGCGCCCGTGAATTGGATGAGTTTTGCACCAACGCCGAGCAGACGGATGGACTGAAGGTTGATGACAAGTCCCGCGTGTTCAAGGTGGTCAAGACTCCGGTGGAGGTTTCTGAAATGCCTCCACGAGTTCGTGAACTCTACGACAAACTTCTTGGCTTTGAGTTTTACGAGACTGAGCCGGAGAGCGGCAGGGTGATCGAATACAATGAGGTTTTCGGTGCGGAGGCCAAGCAGCGCTATTTTGAAAAAGTCTATGACCTCGCTCACTCGGTTTATGAGGTATTGAAAACCATGAAACTGGGCTCAGGACCCCAGCCAGTCCCGACAAATGTCGGCGTTTCGAAAACCATTTATCTTGCTGAGGTTTCGTCGGATCTCTATTCCGAGCGTGACCAATTGCGTCGCGATTTGATTGAACGTGGCCACAAGGTGCTGCCCGAGTTCAGCTTGCCGCCGCTTGGTCCGCAAGTGGAGGAAGCCATGCAAAAGGCGTTGCCGGATTGCGATCTTTCCATTCATCTTGTGGGGCAGCGTTACGGGATGATCCCGGAGGAGTCGGACTACTCCATGGCAGAACTTCAGAATCGAATCGCGGCTTCATTCGACAAGGAGAATTTCGAGCGGTTGATTTGGCTGCCAAAGGGGGGCGACCCACAAGATGACAAGCAAAAGGCGTTTGTGGATCGCCTCGTCGAGAGTCCTGATGCGCACCGCGGGGCGGAGGTGATCGTGGATACACTCGAAAATTTCAAGGAGTTGGTCGTTGAAAAACTGACGCCAAAACCGGAGCCGCCAAAGGAAGACCCTGCGACTGCCAATGATGCTCCAGCGACTGCCCCAAGCGAGGGGGGTGCCAACCGGATTTATCTCATCTGCGATCAGGGTGACGAGGAGGCGATCGAAGCGCTTGAGGATTACCTTTACGACAAGGGTTTCGAGGTCAGCCTGCCGGATTTTGAAGGCGACGAGGCAGAGGTGAGTGAAGTGCATCGACGAAACCTTGTCGACTGCGACTCTGTCATCGTTTTCTACGGATCGGCCCGAAACTCATGGGTGGACATCAAATTGCGAGAGTTGATGAAAGCCACCGGGTACGGCCGATCCGGCCCGATTGAGCATACTGCTGTATTCGTAGCTCCACCGTATGATCGAAGAAAGGAACGCTACCGAAGCCAAAGTGCGACAGTGATACAGCAAGGTGAGCAATTCGCATCGACACCGGCACTTGAGGAGTTCGTCGGCAAACTAAAATCCAACGGATAAGCAAGTACACGCCATGGGTATCGATCCGAAATTCAATCCATTCCCCGGCCTTCGCGCCTTTCTCACCGAGGAAGACTACCTGTTTTTCGGGCGCGAAGAGCAGGTAAACGAACTGTTGTCCCGGCTGCGGCAGTACCGATTCCTCTCCGTGCTCGGCGCCTCCGGTAGTGGTAAATCATCACTCGTCCGAGCCGGGATGCTGCCAGCACTCGAGGGCGGCGCGATGACCTCGGCCGGTTCCCACTGGGAAATCGGTGTCATGCGTCCCGGAGGCAACCCCGTGCAAAACCTGGCCAAGGCTTTGTTTGAGATGGACCTTTATGACTTCGAGGAAGACGAAGCCATCTTTCACCTTCAAGCCACACTCAAACGGAGTGGGCTCGGGCTTGTGGAAGCGATCAAGCAGTCGGAGATCGAGGAGGGCGCCAATCTGCTGATTGTGGTGGATCAGTTTGAAGAGTTGTTTCGTTTCAGCCGTTCCGGGCAGTCGCAGGATGAGCAGGCCGCCGCTTTCGTCAAACTGCTGCTCGAGGCGTCAAGACAATCGGAAATCCCCATCTACGTGGCCATCACCATGCGCTCCGATTACATCGGTGATTGCGCCCAATTCCCTGACCTCACGGAATCCGTCAACGAAGGGGAATACCTTGTGCCCCGACTTAAGCGCGATCAGCGCCGCACCGCGATTGAGGGCCCGATCAAAGTCGCCGGTGGTGAAATCGCACCGCGCCTTACGCAAAAACTTCTCAACGATTTCGGGAACGATCCCGACCAACTGCCCATCCTCCAGCACGCCCTCATGCGCATGTGGGACAAGTGGGTGGAAAACCGTGACCCCGACGATTCCCTTGACCTTCAGCACTACGAAAACATCGGCGGCATGGAAGGGGCATTATCGCAGCACGCCGACGAGGTGCTGGAGGAATCCGGCAGCGAAAGTGAAAAACTAGCCACGCAAAAATTATTTCAGGCACTTACCGAAAGAGGCGGCGACAATCGAGGCATTCGCAGGCCTACACGCTTAGCTGATCTTTCCGAGATCATCGGAGTCGATCTCGATGTGCTCAAGGCCATCGTCGAGCGCTTCCGCAAGCCGGGCCGCACCTTCATCATGCCACCGGTCGAGGTGATGCTTGAAGGCGACACCGTCATCGATATTTCCCATGAAAGCCTCATGCGAGTCTGGGTAAATCTTCGTCAGTGGGTGGAAACTGAATCGCAATCAGCTCGCATATTTATCCGCTTGGCTGAGACCGCTCAACTGCACACCGACGGCAAGGCCGGCCTCTATCACGATCCCGATCTGCAAATTGCGCTGTCGTGGAGGGACGAAAGCCAACCAACCGAAGCATGGGGTGGGCGTTATCACCCCGAGTACGACCAGGCGATCCGTTTTTTGGATGAAAGTGCCGAGGCCAAGCAGAGAATCGAAAAGGAAAAAGAGGAGGTTCGCCAACGCGAACTCGAACAGGCCAAGCGCTTGGCTAGGGCCGAGCAGGAACGGGCAGAAGAGCAGACGCGTTCTGCCGGCAAACTTAAAAAACTCGCCGCTGTCGTTGGCTTGGCCGCAGTCTTGGCAATGGTGGCCACCGTCTTCGCCCTAAATGCCCGGGAACAGGCCCAACAAAATGCTATAGAAGCCGAGACAGCCAAGGCCGAAGCTGAAAAGAACGCCGACGAAGCCAAGCGCTTGGCCAAGCTTGCGGGCGATTCTAAGTTCAGAGCCGAGGAATCCCTAATCGACCTGGCCGGCCGCAGCGTCCTGAATTATTCCAAAAACCTTCAGGATAAAAAAGATGGTGTCGCTCTCGCTTGGCTGAATGACGCAGCCAAGAGTGTAAAAAATATACCCCGAGCCGAGAAACAATTAGCCGGGATTATTGGGGAACACTTAAAAAGCACGCCGTTGTTGATCAGCCGAATTAAAGTAAATGGGATAACGTGGCCCAGAGGGGATGGCTTCGCTGTAAGTCGAGACGGTAATTGGATTGCGGCCACAAGTTGGGCTGCATCGCAAGGCGATCCTGTTAACCATCGCGGGATTACAGTTCAAAATGTGAATTCACTGGAAATGATAGAAATTCCGGAAGAAATGAATATACATTCTGCAGCACTCAGCGCGGATGGGAAGTTTATAGCGGTAAATTCTTGGCGTAATGGTTCCGTAGTATGGGATGTATCCACCGGCGAACGGGTGGGCGAGGCATTAAAGGGGGCAGACAATCCCACTGATGGGTATTTTGCCTGCTCCAAAGATTTCCACCCGAACAAGCCTATTATTGCCACCGTTTTCAGTTTGATGGCCAATAATGTGGTGGAGGTATATGATTTTGAAAAGAAAAAGACCCTAGTTAACCGACACCCCATGAAAGAACGACAGGGGAACAGAAGTCAGACGTTTTTTACAAAAGATGGAAAACATCTTGTGGTGGTGGTTCTCAGAACATTAACGATTTTTTCAACCGAATCATGGATGCCTGTTGTGGATTCAATGCAATTCAACGCAGCTTCAATCACAGCAAGGGAAGCTCCGAAGCAGGGATATATATTGATCCGAAAGTCCAATGAAGACAACACAGAACCCTTTAATTCTGTTTCATTGGAGGATGGTTCCGTATCGAAATTTGAATTAACCGATACCAAAGATTATAAAGTTTTTGAATTTTCCAGTGCGTGTCGTTTTTTGGCGCTAAGTCGCCCCAACGGGGATCTTGGTATTTACGGGGGGGAGTCTTTGGAACCATATTTAAACTTGAAAGGTGAAGGCGAAAGTGTGAGCAGGATGGATTTTTCAACAAATGAGAGGTATTTGGCAGTTGCATATAACAACAGATTAATCCGCATCCTGGACCTGGAGGATTCCGGAGCGGAAATTCATCGTTTAGAAATGAATAACGATGTCAATTACCTAAAATTCATCCCCGGGAGGGAAGATCGCTTGTATGTGGGTGATAATATAGGTACAGCGCATCTGTACGCCTTGAAAACGAAGGTAAAGAAACAGTCCATTGCAGGGAATAGCAATTTTCATAACAACTCAGTAGATGAGTGGATGTACTCCGTAAGTCCTAACCAACAATGGTTGATCGCCTCAAGATTAGATGGGTTTTGTTACCTTGCAAATCTCAATGAAGATCGGATCCAGTCGACTTTCAATCTGTCAACAAGTGCTAAGTCCATAGATTGGAGTTCTGACAACAGTAAAGTCGCTATACTAAATCAAATAGGAGAAATTACAGTGTTAGCGGTTGACGGAGGAGGGGAGGAGGTTAAGGGTGAATGGACTCATTTTAGTTTGTCCCAAGACGGGAAGAAATTGGCTGCAGTTGCGGCTGATTATACATTAAATGTCCTTTCATTGGAGAGTCAGCAAAAAGCAGATAGGTTGAAAATGAAATACCCTGCTAAAATGTTACAATGGAGCAAAGAGGGAATTCTTTATTATTCAAATGTAGTTGGGGAATTCGCGGAAATAGACTGTAAAAATGGCTTGAAGCAGTCTCGGTCAATTCAATTGCAGAATTCAGTGTTTGAAGTTCACCCAATACCTAATGAAAATCAATTGTTACTAATTAGTTCCGACGCCCTTTCCAAATTGGACGAAGAGGACTTTATATTGACATGCGAGCATCAAATTAAGAATGAGATTTTTGAAGCTCATCTATTGCATGATTATTCTGCAGTTTTGTACATGACGCAGGACCAAAAGGGGAAATCATTGTCAGTTACCGAACTGCCTGGACTTCAAAAAACGCATCAAATTCCGGCAGATTATTCGGTGTTGGACTTTCTGATTAACCCAAATGCAAATTCTGCAATCATGCTGAATTCTCGTGGTCAATTTGAACAAATAAATCTTTCCAATTTGGCGAAGCTGGCTGTGCCCTATGCCTTGAAACAGTTAGGGGGTGCCCGATATTTGCTTTCCGCAAATGAAGAGAAGATTGTTTTTGTAAATAACAACCGGGAATTGAGCGTTTTTGAAAATGGATCAGTAGCAAGCAGCATACAAGAAATGTTGGATTATGCTTTATGGTCACCAGGGATTGAAATTACCCCAGATGGGTCGAATGCCCAAAGTGATTCGACTCAGATTAAGGACTTGCAAATCAAACTTAAAGAGAGAGTTGGAACTCTTATTCAAAAAGCTGAATCCAATTCGCTTTCAAACTATCAATTTACGGACAACGCATCGGAATCTTTGTTGTCAAAGCTGGCAGCATCACTCAGAAGCGAAAATATAGCCCAATGCAGACAGTTGGCTGGAAAGTTGCGGGACGCAGCGTCATCATCTTCTAATATAAAACTCATCTCTAAAGCCGTGCTGGGATGCTCAGTATTAGGCGTGCCATTGGATTCATTAACCAACCATATTGATTCATTGAAATCTAGGGGTGGGTTGAGTTTTTCTGAAAATGCGAAATTTAGCATTACGAAAGATGAAATAACTGACGGAGGTGTTACTTATTCAATTTGGTATCGCCCCAGGTTCGTGGGAAATTTAGGCTCGATGCAGGTATTGTTTTCCAATGAGTCCGACGTAATGTCCGGGGTTTCATTATACCAGCAAAACAACGCTCCGTTGCAGTTCAGGTTCAAAAACGTAATGCGATTTGATGGATCATCTTCAATTGAACGTGAATGGACGCACGTAGCGATAACGGTTGACGAGCTAAACCGCGAAACTCGGGGCTACATGAATGGCAAGCTGATTAGGGTTGAAAAAATTGATGATAATATAGATATACGCGATGAAATAGCTGGAGAGTATATAATAGGAAAATCGCGAATATTTGGGGGTCATTTCAGGGGGGATTTCGCTCGGTTGTCCGTCTGGAACAGAGTGCTGACTAAAAATGAAATCGCTACTGATTTGCAAAACGGATTACCTAAAGATAATTCATTAAAGCTTTGTCTTATAGCCGAATCAGTTACAAGCGGAGTGTTAAAAGATTTATCCGAAAACGGGCGGGATGTATTGATTCCGGAAGGGGCGTCTTTTTTTCCTCACACACTAGAACCTCATAGTCTTTTAGAGGTTCGAGATTTCGGCGTGCGATTCCCGTTTCAATCTTCAGTGGGAGATACCTCTGTGGCGTTGGGTTTTCTGATGCTAGAAACTGGCAATTTAGACTCGGCGGAAGAAATATTCATGTCAGCAGCAAAACAATTTGTGAATAGCCCCGCGATCGATGAAGAATTATTTGGTCGCTCGCCATTTAAAGGATTGGAGTTGCTGGGATTGGCAAGAGTATTTGAAGCCAGAATGAACTCAAAGCGTGAATTGGAATGTCTTACGAAGTTCTCCATAGTTTCAGGGGAGAACATGGATTTATTTGGTTTTGCCCTTCTGACACATGCGCAGTCTCGGTTTGCAAAACCGTTAGTTGTAAAACGGGGTGAAAAATCAGGAGTAAACCAGTTGGATTTGCGTCGCTTTTTTAATAGAAAATTCGGGGATGATGTGACCCGTTTCTTGGGATTCGGCATGCAAATGCGCGACAATATCGAAGGATTAATCGAGGGGCTGAATGAGATCAATGGCATTCCCATGGAAATAGGTGGAGCCATTCAAATGCAAGGATTTGAATCTAATTACAACAACTATCCGAGGCTGGTTAAAGGCATTCAAGTTGGAAAGAAAATTGATCGCGCAGTGGCTCTCCATACACTCGTGGGAGTAGGGCCTTCTCCGGGAAGGGGTTCTACGGTAATTAAATACCATTTAATCTACGAAAATGGCACAAGAACCACATTTTCCGTTCGAAATGAGATTGATGTCGGAGGGTGGTACGGATTTGGGCAATCAGTATTTAGCTCAAAAGGCGCAGGGACATTAAATGTTGCCAAGCAAATTGCGAATGAGGCGGCAGCCGGCTCAGGTTCTCGTCGTTATTTATATCATTTTGAGATGGTCAATCCGAATCCATCAAAAGTGGTATCCACCATTGAAATCGAATCCATGTGCACGACCAAGGCGCCCCTCATTTTGGCGATTACGGTGGAGTGATTTTTATTTTAGCTTTTGCAGGCTTTGGATGCCATAGCGTTGTGAGATTCGGTCGTTGGCTTGTTCGAGTTTTTCGGCATCAAGGATGATTTTACCCAGTGAGCTTCCTTTTTTGAACTCGAGGATATGGAAGCCGTCTTTTGGCTTGTCGAGCGCCTTGGCCAAGTCTTCTAATGTTGAGATCAAGTTTCCGTTAGCTTTTTCGATGACGATGTTTTGTGAGGATCGTTGCTGGTAGCCAATGTTGTAAAAATCTGGCAATACCAACGAGAGAACCACGAGTGATTTCTGATCCTTCTTCGCTTTTTGGTTATTATAAAAGACCAACCGGAATGGTGCGCTCCGCTGCCAGTCGCCCCCCCAACTGCTGAGAAATTCGGCTGAGAGTGGCACGAAAACCAAGCCGCCTACGATTAGGTAGGTAGGTTCGACATCGTTTGGCCGATCCATGACGAGGTTGTCTGAAAAGTCGGCTTTTGGAAGTTTGTAGTCTATGTCTTGCACCTTGCCGTCGCGCCAGATCTTTAATTTCAAGATATCACCGGCCCATTTGTTTCTGCAGGCGAGATATTCCATGATGACATGGCCGCAGTCAGGATCGAGGTAGTCACCTTGGATGTCGATAGGGAACCCTGCGACTTCAAGAATGATGTCGTGAAGTCTAAGGACGGATTTTTTGCCGGGTTTAATCACTAGTACGCCTCGCGGGTTACCGTCCAATTTGAAGTAATCCGTTACGGCTGGGTTGGAAGCTGGTTGCCATATAAAATCAAAATAGCCTAATCCTTTATACTGATCGGCCTTGCGTAGTTTAAGCACGTCTGTGATGAACGTTGCCGGGATCACGGAGCAGGTGCTCCCGCTTTTGCTCGCGACGAGTCCGACTACCTGGTCTTTGCTAACCATAAGTTCGGCTTTGCCCGCGCCTTCAATTTCCGAACTGGCTTTCAACTCGATACGGGGTGCCTGGTTGAAGTTCGCATCCGCCACGGAGAATCGACTGAATTCTGCCGCCCGTTTTTCGATGTTGCCGCCGCGCCAGCGTATCACCTGCAGGTTTTCCTTTAAGCTCTTAGTGTCAGTAAACCTCACCGGGGCGAGTCCTTCCCAAAAAGTATCGTCCTCGACGCCGATGACGGCGAGATTTGCCTGATAGTCAATCCATCGTACTTCGCCGTTTGTCCATTTGCCACGCCCTCCTTTCTGGATTCGTACAAGGGTGTGATTGGCCAAGCCGGCGGCGGTTGTCAGTAGTTCCTTGCCCTCGATGACGGCGCCAAATTTTGAAATAGACTGCGCACGTTTATCCCACGGGATGCGAAAGTTGAAATTGTTCCGTGTGACGTCGAGCAGGACGATGCTGTTTTGCCAGTTGGCCTTGGCTTCTTCCGCTTGGCCAAGCGCTTGGCCGGTGAGCAACAGTGATGCGGCAAAAATTAGTTTTGGGAATTTCATAGTCTGCGGTCTGCCGGAATTCCGTAAGTGTTCAGAATGGTTTCATGTGCCTCGTTGGCCTTGTCCTTGTCGAGCGATTCGATTGTGCCGGAGGCGAACTTGATCAGGTGTTGTGGCTTGTCATTAGTCTCGAACGCCTCGATCAAGTCGGTGAGTGATTCGATTCTCTTGCCATTGATCTCGTCCACCATGGCTCGGCTGGCCAGGCGAATGTCGGCATTGGCTGGGTGGGCGAGCGTGGCGGCAAGGACGACCGGTTCTTTTCTCAATTTGTCCGGTTTTTCGTTCCTCATGTAGTACAGCTCGTAAATCATCTCAAGGTTGGCCACGTTCCGCCAGTTGCGCCCAAACGTTTTTACGTAGTCCAGCGTCAGCGGCGTGAATACCAATCCTGCGTAGACAAAATAGCGGGGCGGGGTGTCGTAGAGGTTGCCGGTATTTTCCTCCTCTTTGCGGACTTTCATGGGTACGGTGACCTCGATTTCTTTTTTGTCCCGCCAAATTTTGAGTTTGAGTTTCTCTCCATCCTGCGGCTCCTGAAACGCGGTCGTGCAATAGACTCGGTTGCCGTGCAGCAGGATTGAGCCGTCGCTGCCGACGCGATGGCCACCGACCTCGAGAATCACATCGTCTTTTTTCAGGAGTCCGTCCTTTTCGGTGTATGCGGCGAGGCTGTCTATTCGGGCGCCATCCCCGGTCGGTGGCAGGCCGAGGAATTTCCGGTAGGCCGGGTTTTGCAGTGACACGATGCGTACACCGGCCTTTGGAAAGCCATCGTATTTGTCGTCCTCGATATCCTTGAGAAAATGATCGATGACAGATGGGGGGATGAAAAAGCCGGTTGCCTCAAGCCCGGGTATGCCCATGAATGCGACTCCCACGACTTTGTCATCCTGAAAAACGGGGCCGCCACTATTGCCGGGGTTGATTGCTGCGTCCGTCTGGACGGAGAGGAACGCCTTGTTGCCGATGTGAACGTAGTTTTGCATCTCTATCCGCGACACGACGCCGCGGGTGTAGCTGATCTGTTCGCCACCAGCCGGGTAACCGCAGGTGATCACAGTTGACTGAACCTTGGGCAGTTCGCCGAAGGTGACCGGCTCGAGGCCCTCAAAAAAACCGGGCGTGACCACCTTGAGCACAGCCAGATCGGCCTCGTGGGAGATGTGTTCAACCTGAGCCAGCCATGGGCGTGGATCCTGAAAACGACGCAGGACAATCTGCTTGGCCCAACTGACGACGTGGGCGTTCGTCATAACGCGTTCGCCATCGATGACAAAGCCGGACCCGCTGGAGGCTGCGACAGGGTTGTTCCGCCATGGGGCATCCCAGACCGGGGTTTGGCTATGCACCAAAACCTGAACTACGGATCGCCCCAGTTCCGCCGCTTGGCCAAGCGAGGCCAACGTTGTGAAAAGCAGGGTGGTGGTTAGTAATCTCACGCGCACACGTTCCGCCGCAATCCGCTGAGGGTCAAGGGCAAAGAAAAACGCCCGGCCGAAACCGGGCGTTTGAAAAGATCGTTGGCGCTTGGCCAAGCGCTTGGATTAAACAAGCGCAGCCTGCGCAGCGGCTAGGCGGGCCACTGGCACACGGAACGGTGAACAGCTCACGTAGTTCAAGCCGAGGCTGTGGCAGAACTTGACGCTGCTCGGTTCACCACCGTGCTCGCCGCAGATGCCCAGCTTGATGTTCTTGCGGGTGCTGCGGCCCTTGGTTGCGGCGATCTCCATCAACTGGCCTACGCCGGTCTGGTCAACCACAGCGAACGGGTTGTTGATGACGATTTCCTCCTCCTGATAGTTCGGGAGGAAGGAACCGGAGTCGTCGCGGCTCATGCCCAGCGCGGTCTGCGTCAGGTCGTTCGTGCCGAAGCTGAAGAACTGGGCGGTCTCCGCAATCTCATCGGCGGTCAGGGCGCCACGCGGCACCTCGATCATCGTTCCGACGAGGTAGTTGAGCTTCACGCCTTTTTCCTTGGCCACCTCCTTGGCCACGCGGTGGACTATCTCAGCCTGCAACTCGAGTTCCTTTCGGAAGCCGACCAGCGGAACCATGATCTCCGGGTTCACCTTGATCTTCTTTTTCTGGACGTTGGCCGCAGCTTCGAAGATGGCTCGCACCTGCATCTCGGCGATCTCCGGGTAGGAGATAGCCAGACGGCAGCCGCGATGGCCCAGCATCGGGTTGAACTCGTGCAGTTCGTCAACCCGCTTTTTGATCTCGGCCGGCTTCACCTTGAGCTTTTTGGCGAGGTCCCCAATCTGCTTGCTGTCGTGGGGCAGGAATTCGTGCAGCGGCGGATCCAGCAGGCGAATGGTGCCCGGGAGGCCGTTCAATGACTTGAAGATCGCCTCGAAGTCCTTGCGCTGGTAGGGCAGCAGTTTCTTGAGAGCCTTGCGGCGATCCTTCTCGTTGTCGGCGAGGATCATCTGGCGAACCGCATCGATACGGTCGCCCTCGAAGAACATGTGCTCCGTACGGCATAGACCGATGCCGCTGGCGCCAAAGGCTACGGCGTTTTTCACCTGACCCGGAGTGTCGGCATTGGTGCGCACCTGCATCTTGGTGGCTTTCGCGCACCAGCCCATGATCTGGGTGAAGTTTTTGTAGGTGCGACTACGCTTGGCGGAGGCCTTGTTTTCAAGCAGGCCCTGGATGACTTCTGATGGTGCGGTTTTTACTTCGCCCGCAAAAATTTCACCCGAGGTGCCGTCGATGGACAGATAATCGCCCTCCTTGAAATTCTTGGAGCCGATTTTCATCGTGCGCTTGGCATAGTTGATCTGCACGTCGGCGGCGCCGCAAACACAGATCTTGCCCATCTGGCGGGCCACCAACGCAGCGTGAGAGCTGACCCCGCCGCGGGCGGTCAGGATGCCGTTGGCCGCGATCATGCCGCGCAGGTCCTCCGGGGAGGTCTCGAGGCGGACGAGTAGCACCTCTTCGCCCTTGGACTTGGCGGCCTCGGCACGGTCGGCGTTGAAGTACACCTTGCCGGTGGCGGCGCCCGGGCCGGCCGGGAGTCCCTTGGCGATAGCCCTGACCTTCTTCACTGCAGCCTGGTCGAAAACCGGGGCGAGCAATTGGTCGAGGTCATCAGCAGGGATGCGTTTCACGGCGTCCTTCCAGCTGATCAATTTCTCCTTCACCATTTCGCAGGCGATGCGGACGGCGGCGAGGCCGGTGCGTTTGCCGTTGCGGGTCTGGAGCATGTAAACCTTCTTTTCCTCAATGGTGAACTCGAAGTCCTGCACATCTCGGAAATGCTTCTCGAGTACCTTGCAGATGCGGAGTAGTTCCTTGTGGGCACTTGGCAGCACCTTCTTCAACTTGATGACTGGATCGGGCGTGCGGACGCCGGCGACCACGTCTTCGCCCTGCGCGTTCATCATGAACTCACCCCAGAACTCATTTTCGCCGGTGGCCGGATCGCGGGTAAACGCCACGCCGGAACCGGAGTCTGCGCCGGTGTTGCCGAACACCATCGACTGCACGTTTACAGCCGTGCCCCACTCGGCGGGAATATTGTACTTACGGCGGTAGACAATCGCGCGATCGTTCATCCATGAACTGAACACGGCGCCGACCGCGCCACGGAGTTGATCCCAAGGGTTGTTTGGGAATGCCTTGCCGGTGCGGCTTTTGACGAGTTTCTTGAATTCACCGACGAGCACCTTGAGGTCGTCGGCGGAGAGGTCCGTGTCCTCGGCGTGGGCATTGCCGAGCAATTTCTTTTTGACCTTCTCGATCACCAACTCGAATGGCTCCTCGTCCTCGGAGGGGAGTTTTTGCACACCCATGACCACGTCGCCGTACATCTGGATGAACCGGCGGTAGCTGTCCCAAGCGAAGCGCGGGTTGCCGCTGGATTCAGCAAGTGCATCCACAGTCTCGTCGTTGAGGCCTAGGTTGAGGATGGTGTCCATCATGCCTGGCATGGATTCTCGGGCACCGGAGCGGACGGAAAGTAAAAGCGGATTGCTCTTGTCGCCGAACTTTTTACCGAGCTGTTTCTCCATCAGTTTCACACCATCTTCCATCTGCGCCTGTAGTACCTTGGGGTAGGTGCGTTTGTTGGCGTAGTAATAGGTGCAGACCTCCGTGGAGATGGTGAAGCCCGGAGGCACCGGCAAGCCGATGCGGGTCATCTCGGCGAGGTTCGCACCCTTGCCGCCGAGCAGTTCCTTCATTTTGCCGTCGCCATCGGTTTTTTTGCCGAAGTGATAGACGTACTTAGTAGCCTTCTTTGCTGCCATAAACTTTGTTTCGTTTCTTGGGAATGCCGGGGAATCCGGCAAAAGAGCGCGGAGAGTAGCAAAGGCGGCAATGGAGTCAACGCAATCTCATGCTTTATTTATCATCAAAATCCGCTTAGCCAAGTGAAACTGGAAACGCCCCGGCCGGTCGTGATAGACTTCTCCGCCGTGAGTTCGGAAGTTGAAGAAACTCAAAGCAAACCACTGAAACTGGTCAACTGTTTCAAGTGTGGTGCGAATGTCTTTATCCCGGGAGAATTACAGCCACTCGAGACGACCGACTGCTCCAAGTGCGATGCAGAACTGATGATGCCCATGATGCTCGAGCATTTCGAGTTGAAGGCCAAGGTCGCCGCCGGTGGGATGGGCACGGTTTACAAGGCGTCGGACACGGTGCTGCAGCGCGACGTGGCCATCAAGCTGATGCAACCGGAATTAGCCGAGGATGAAGAGGGGTTGGAGTCATTTTACGCCGAGGCAAGGGCCGTGGCGCAGTTGAACCACACGAATATTATCAACCTTTACCAGTTCGGTAAATACAGCGATCAGCTTTATCTCGTGATGGAACTGGCCAGCGCGGGGAGTCTCGACCGATTGATCGACGCACACCAGACGGTGTCCGAGTTGTTGGTGCTGGATGTGGGTATCAAGATCGCATCAGCACTGGACACCGCGTTGAAGCATGATCTGCTGCATCGCGACATCAAGCCGGGAAATATTCTGTTCAACATGGACAGCGAACCCAAGCTGATCGACTTCGGCTTGGCCTGCAAATCTGAGGCGGGAGTGGATTACTCCGAGCAAATCTGGGGAACCCCGTACTACATTGCGCCCGAGAAACTCCGGCGTGAACCGGAGACTTTCCTTGCAGATATGTACAGCCTCGCCGGCACGCTCTACCATGCGCTGACCGGACACACCCCGTTTGAGGCCCCGCAAATTGACGACGTCGTGCTTGCGCATCTCAACACCCCGCTCACCCCGCCGCACAGGGTGGTTTCATCGATCAGCGAGGCCACCAGCGAGGTCGTTGCCCGCGCCATGGACAAGGCCCCGGCCAGTCGCTACCAGTCTTACGATGAATTCATCATGGCCCTGACGGCGGCTCGGAGTCAGTTGCTGCGCAGTCAACTCACCCAGGCGCCGCCTGTCCGTCGATCACGTCCTCAGCCTGCCGAGGAAGAGGTTCCTGCGAAAAAGGGATGGTTTCGTCGCAAGGGCTGAGGTGTGGCAACGCGTTTAGGTCAAGCGCTTGGCCAAGCGGACAGTCTTGTACTCCCCCGACTTTCTGTTTTTAATCCGGCCTTTCGATGACGACGGCCCCGAGTCAAAGCGCTGAGGATTATCTGGAACGCATCCTGGAATTGATCCAGGAGACGGGCCAGGCACGCGTCGTCGACATCGCCAATTCGCTGAACATCCGCCAGGCCTCGGTGACCAACATGGTCAAAAAGCTTTGCGAGCTTGGTTTCGTCGATCACGAGAAATACAAGCGCGGGCTGGTGCTGACCGAGAGTGGGCGTGAGGTCGCGCAACGAATCCAGCGACGTCACGAGACTTTGTCCCGTTTCTTTTCCTTGCTCGAGTTGGATGATGACATCCAGCGAAAGGACATCGAGGGAATCGAGCATCATCTCAGCCGTGAGACGGTGAGGGCGCTTGAGGATCTGGCAACTTTCTTTGAAAGTCGCCCAGAGATGTTAAAGAAGTTTTTAAATGGCCGCACCCCGGCCAAATAAATCAAAGATATTTGATGAGTGATTCATCCATGAAAGCCGTTGCTGTGGTTCCTGCGAAAAAGGAATTGCGCCTAGTTGATCACCCAATGCCCCAAATTAATGGTGGGAACCAAATCAAGGTTCAAACACTCGATGTTGGCATATGTGGTACCGACCGTGAAATTTGCACCTTCGTTTACGGGTCGCCTCCAGAGGGGGATGACTATCTCGTATTGGGCCACGAATCGCTTGGCCGGGTGGTTGAGGTGGGCGACAGCGTGACGCGACTTAAGATTGGCGATCTCGTTGTGCCGTCCGTTCGCCGCCCCTGCAGCGACCCGAATTGCAATCCGTGCTGCAACGACAAACAGGACTACTGCATCAACGGCCAGTTCACTGAGCGCGGCATCAAAGAAGTGCACGGGTTCATGACTGAATACTACGTGGACGATGAAAAATACTTCACCCGCGTGCCTGAGGATTTACGCGAGTTGGCAGTCATGGCCGAGCCGTTGACCATTGCGGAGAAAGGCCTAGCTCAGGCTTATGCCGTCCAGCAACGCCTGCCTTGGGCCTGCACCGAGCCGGGCAAGCCAAAAGGCCACGGACTACGCGCCGTCGTTCTCGGGGCGGGGCCGATCGGGATTCTTGGTGCGATGAAATGTGTTATTGAGGGGTTCGACACCTACGTTTATTCCCGAAGTAAGGCTCCGAACCCCAAGGCAGCCCTCGTTGAGCAGATTGGGGCCAAGTACTTTTCAAAGTACGACATTTCTCCACAGGAGTTGGCTGAAGAAGTGGGGAATATCGACTTGGTGTACGAGGCCGTCGGCGGCTCCGAGGTCGCGTTCGATGTCCTGCAGGTGCTCGGCACCAACGGTATTTTTGTTTTCACCGGTATACCTGCGCCGGAAACACGTCTCGAGATTGACTCAGACATCCTGATGCGCCGCATCGTGCTGGAAAATCTCGCCATTGTCGGCACAGTGAATGCCGATCGTCAGGCGTTTGAGGATGCCATCGCCGATCTGGCTGAATTCAAAAAACGTTGGCCGGAGACGATCAAGGGTGTTATCTCTGGACGGTTTTCCGTCGATGACCACGAGGAACTTCTCGTCGGCAAAAGTCAGGGAATCAAAAACGTGATCGCCTTCAGCTAGGCGTCATCCCGCTTGGCCAAGCGGAGCATGTCGATCAGCGTATCTCCGTGCTTGAGCGTTTTCTTTAACTCCCACGGTTCAACATAGTCCAGAGTGTCACGCTTGGTGTGACCGAGGATGAGCCGGCCTCCGGTTGTAAGCAGGGCAGGGAGGTTTTCGTCGTCGAGCATTTGTTGCGCGAAGGACTCCGACCGCTTTTTGACATTTTTCTCACCGTAGGGCGGGTCGGCGAAAATCAGTTCGAACTTCTCGCCTCTCTCCCGCAATTGGCCAAGCGCCGTGAAGGCATCCTCCACGCTGAATCGCGCCTGGCCAAGCGCTTGGCCAAGCGCCTTAAAGTTTTGCTGCATCACCCGTGCGTGTTTTGCTGATAATTCAACAAACAAGGCGGATGCGGCGCCTCGGCTCAAGGCCTCCAGCCCAAGTGCGCCTGTGCCGGCAAACACCTCGAGCACACGGGCGTCTTCCACCGTTGGGCCGAGACTGTTGAAGATCGCCAGGCGCACCTTGTCGGGCGTGGGCCGAACGCCTAGCCCCTTTGGAGCCTTCAACGACATTCCGCCCGCTATGCCTCCAATAATCCTCATCCGATGGGCGGAAGTGTTGCGCTTGGCCAAGCGCGATGCAACACAGCACTCAAATCCCGCCCAAAATTGTTGGTTTTTGCGTTTGACCGCGCTTGGCCAAGGGGAGTAGGTTGCCCGTCCTTTTTTCGGGACCATGCTCGATTTTCAAAAAATTCGGAATAAACAGAAGTGGTTATTTGCACTGATAGCCATCCCGGTCATCTTTGGTTTTGTCATCCTTTTCACTCCTGATGCCGAGGACCGGCTCTTTGGCCGGAATAACATCGCAACAGGGGAAGGAACATTAGGCTCGGTCGATGGCAAACCGGTAACACGCAACGAGTGGTTGGTTGCTCGGGAATTGGCAGGCCTCACATTTGGCCGTTTTGGCGACAGCTTTGTAGAAGAGAAGATCCCCGATGTCCTCGTCGAAATGAAGTTGCTGAAAGATTATTCCATAAACATCAGTCAGGCTGATGTGATCAAGCAACTGAATGAACAGATCCAAAGCGCGGGTGCTAGCGGGGAGCAGATGCGCAAATATTATGCGAATCTGAGTAACCAGGAGGCGAACACCTTTATCCAACGGCGGAAACATTTTATGGGCGTGGCCCAATTGCGGAGCTTGGCAGCAGTTGGAAGTGCGTTAGTTTCTGCAAAGGAGGCTGAAATCAAATTTCGAGAGGAGAATGAAGAGTTCGAAGCCGAGGCGGTAATCCTGTCCCATACCAATTATTTGCCGTTGGTGCAGATCGATGATGCGAAACTGCAGGCTTACTACACCAACTCCGTTTCCAAGTATCGACTCAGCGAATCACGCCAACTTTCCTACGTCACATTCCCCCCGACGAATTACCTCGACCAGGCGGAGGCCAAGTATAACAAGTTGCCGGAGACCGATCGTAAGTCTTTGCTGCAAAACTGCTGGCCGACTGACACCAACATTACTGACAAGGCATCCTTATCAATCGTTGATTTGGCCGGCTACGTTGCCACCGTGCAAACCAACGAGTTTGCCGACATGAAAATTGAAGAGGTGACCGCTCAGGTGCGCGAAAAACTGCTCACGACCAGCGTGGGATTGAAGGCTGGTTTGGCCGTGATTGAGGCCTATACCGCCGGTGAGGATTTTCAGGCGTCCCTG
>CEWJ01037737.1_pt1 | contig 21930 bp, 12 predicted proteins | sample 350291 | NCBI WGS metagenome assembly CEWJ01 (sample SAMEA2622923, study PRJEB7988) | marine metagenome | isolation source: saline water (ENVO:00002010), including | reverse complement strand
CCACCGGCGCTTTTATGTTCGATAGAGGTAGGGACGGCTGTCCCCAGCCGTCCTCATAAAATCAGGCGCGCTGATATAGCACGCCCTACCTTTCCAGGGACAGGAATGTCCCCGCTCTTGATAATAGCCTCCACCAGAATCAGCAATATGACGTATGCATCTTGCCTCCCGACTGGGACGTGGCCCATTTCAAATCTGAGATTCGTAATGTCGCAGGCTACCTTCGTCGAAACACACAAATGTCACTTCCATCGAATGATTGCCGCTTTCTAGAAATTCCCTGGTGGTTCCCATGGCAATTCGGGCAGCCGGACCGGGCGGAAAGCCGTATGCGCCTGTGCTGATCGCCGGAAACGCAATTGTTCGGATGTCGTGTTCGACGGCCAACTGGAGTGAGTTCCGATAACAATTCTCAAGAAGCCTTGATTCATGGTCTGACTCTTCAAACCAAACTGGCCCGACGGTGTGGATGACGTATTTGGCCTTAAGGCTGTAACCCTTGGTGAGGCGCGCCTCGCCTGTGGGGCAACCACCCAAGGCCAGGCACTCTTGGAGCAACCCGGGGCCGGCAGCCAAATGAATTGCCCCATCCACACCATCGCCACCATTGAGGCGTTCATTCGCCGCATTGACAATTGCGTCAAACTCAAGTCGGGTGATGTCGCCCTGAAGAATTTGAATACTGTACACGTTAAGTTAAATCGCCGACGCGATAACTCACGCCGACGCAGAGAAAATCTTATCGCATGATAAAAACACAATCAACAAAAAAACACCTCCGCAGCATTGATCCACTGACCCGGTCTACTCCCCGCTTCCGACAAGGCGGCGGGCGATGAAGGTGCGGAGCTTGGGTATTTTGCAATTCGAGATGAAATCGATGGCGGCGGTGCGGTCGGCAGCCACGGCCGGGTTGATTCCGAACCAGATCATCAACGGCAAAACAGGATCCTTGGCGAACGTGTCCTTCGCGGCCAACGCGCTGGCCAATTCCCAGCGCTTGGCCAAGGGCAGCAGGCGCAGCACGGAGGCCAGATGCAGTTGAACCAGCCCGGACGACTCGGACTTGGCCAAGCGGACGAACCTGTCGAGCGCCGCGTCGGAAACGGCTCCGGCATCCGTCAGTAACTTGATAGACCAGACGCGGACGTGCTCGTTTTCATCGTGCAACTGCTCCAGCAGCCAAGCCTCGTCCACCGCCCCGATACTGTGCAACACCCACATCGCACGCAACCGATGCGCCGCTGTCTTTCCGCTGCGGTACAACTCCAGCATCGCCTCGCGCGCTTTGCCAAGGTCTTCCCCAGCCACGGCACGCTCCTGCAACAAACGGCGGGCCACTCGGGAGTGCCACTCGTTTTTGTGCGTCTGCAGCTTGGCCAGTTGAAGCGAATCCATCTTGTGAAGAGGCTTGGCCAAGCGCTTGGTATCACCGTGCGAAATTTTGAAAATCCGGCCGCTTGTTCGATGCACGCCGTCGTTTTCGTGGCACTCGCCGATGTCCGACCAGTCGAGCACGTACACCCCGCCGTCCGGTCCGTAGCTCAGTTCCACCCCTCGAAACCACACGTCCTTGGTTTGCATGATATCCTCGACATGTTTGCCGACGTAACCCGCGCCCGCGCGATGCAGCGTATCCTGATTGATGCGCCGGCCGTGCAGGTTAAGCGTCATGACACGGCCGCGATATTTCTCCGGCCAATTGTCACCATTGTAGATGATCATGCCGCTGTGCGCGTGGCCGCCGCCGGCCGCATCCGTGGCCGAGGTCATGCCCTTTCGCTTCAGGTCGCCCCAGTCCTCGTTGCCGGCGTCCCAGTGGTAGTGATCCGCCGTCTGCGGGATTAACTCGTAGAGGTGTTTTTCAAAATGGTTGCCGTACATCCGCTTGTATCGCGCTCCGGGAACCCCATGCCAAAGATGACCGATCACGGTGTTGATGAAAAACAATTGCCCGTGCTCGTCCCAATCGTGCCCCCACGGATTGGTCGTGCCCTCGGCGACAACATCAAATGCCTCGGTCACCGGATGAAAACGGAAGATGCCACAGTTCATCTTCACCCGATCCGCAACAGGAGCACCCGGCTTGCCGATGTGGGAGGTGGCCAAGATTCCGTGACGCCCATACAACCAGCCGTCCGGTCCCCAGCGCAGACCGTTGACGACGTTGTGCCGTACGCGGTCGCTGTCGAAGCCGTCGAGCACAACCTCCGGTTCGCCGTCCGGTACGTCGTCGCGATTGCGATCCGGGATGAACAAAATGTTTGGAGCCGCCGCCACCCACACGCCGCTAAAGCCCACCTCGATGCCGGCAATGTGCGAACCCTTGTCCCAAAACACCTTTCGCTGATTGAGCACGCCGTCATTATTCGTGTCCTCAAAAATCAGGATGCGATCCTTCATCCGCGTGTCGAATCGCAGCTGAGAGTTGGCGTAGGTGTAACACTCGGCAACCCAAAGCCTGCCGCGGCTGTCCCATGCCATCGCAATCGGCTGCTGCACCTCCGGCTCTGCCGCGCTCAATTGAACCGTGAATCCCTCCGGCACAGAGATTCCCTTCAGGGCGTCCGCTGCACTCGTGAACGGAGAGGTCAATTCCTGTGTGTTGAACAAGGTCTGTTCCGCAGCCTGACTCGAGCAGGCCACGGCAACCAAAGCCGGAACAATCAAAAAACGATGCATCGTGTGGAGGCCGGATGAAACGCCTCCCGCCCCCAGCCGTCAATCCGGAACTCAGCGCCTTGACATCCCGCCGAGAGCCACAACAATCCCCGCCCCATGGCGGACATCGAATTCGAAAACGTGACCGCATTGGCCAAGGCCAATGTTTACTTTGACGGCAAAGTCGTCAGCCACACCATTATTCTCGCTGACGAAAGCCGAAAAACACTCGGGTTGATTTATCCCGGTTCATTTCATTTCGGCACGCAACAGGCCGAGCGAATGGAGATCATCGCCGGCACCTGTTCGGTGAAAGTTCAAGGCGAAGAGGCAGCCACTCAATACACCGAAGGGCAACACTTCGACGTCTCCGCAAAAAGCGGATTCGACATCGAAATCAAGGAAGGCATCTGTGAATACATCTGCTCGTTTGTCGACTGAGCCTTAACGATCCTAATCCACCATCCAAACCAGATCCTTCCACGGCGGCGTGTCGTTTGGTTGCGGTTGGCCCGGAGTGGTGCGGCCGTTTTGGATGATCTCGGTAATGCGCTTGGCCAAGCGCTTGGCCACTTTAGGGTGTTTCGCGATGAGATCGTTTTTCTCTCCAGGGTCGGCTGAGAGGTCGTACAACTCGCGCTTGGCTGCCCTGCGTCCGCATTCCATAATCAACTTCCATTGTCCCTCGCGAATGGCATAGCGCCCCTGCATGCCGTGATGAATCATGGCCAGGCGCTGCGGCGCGTTCTCCCCGGTCAGCGCACGATAAAAACTGACGCTATCCTCACCGGCATTATCGGGAATATTTTTGCCAAGCATTTCGGCGAAGGTGGCCAGCAGATCGGTCTGGCAGACCGGCTGTTCCCAGCGACTCCCGGCCTTCACCTTCGCTGGCCAACGAACGAGAAACGGCACGCGGTGCCCTCCCTCGTAAATCGACCGCTTGCCTTCACGGTAAATCCAGTTGCTTTGGTGACCGAATTTTTCGTTGCGCTTGCGCCACGTGTTTTCCGGGCCGTTGTCACTCGTGAAAACGACGATCGTGTTGTCGGCCAGCTTGTTTTCGTCGAGCCAATCAAGCACCCGCCCCACGTGCCAGTCGGTCTCGATCATGAATTCACCATACGCCCCGGCATCGCCCTGCCCCCGGAATCGCTTGAGCGGGATCACCGGCTTGTGCGGCGAGGTGTGCGAGAGGTATAGCATGAACGGTTTGCCGTTCCGCGCTGCGGCCGCCTGCCTGTCGAGCCACTTGATTGCCTGTTCGGTGAATCGGTCGAGGCAGTCGATATCGACGAAATCCGGTGCCACCTCCAGATCGTTAGATTTCACCGGCTTAGCCTGATACGGCGGCTTGATCCGGTAGTCATCGATCGCAATTTGGTTCGGTTTTTTTCGCGTGAACAGCGTCGGCGGCAGCTTCGCCATACGGCCCTCGAACCACGCGAGAACACCGTAATTCATCGAGGCCGGGATACCCCAAAAGTAGTCGAACCCCTTGTCCAGCGGCATGTCGACTGTTGGTTTCGACCAGTCTCGATCGCCCTTGGTTCCCGGGAAATCCATCCCGAGGTGCCACTTACCAACCATCGCCGTGGCGTAACCGTTGTCCCGCAAAAACGAAGCCAGCGTCGTCCGGCCGTCGGCGATCAGGCACTTGCCCTCCGCGCCCATCACGCCGCGCTTCATCGTCGTTCGCCACGAGTAACGCCCGGTCAACAGGCCGTAACGCGACGGTGTGCAAACAGTGTCCGGGCTGTGCCCGTCTGTGAAGGTCTTCCCCTCCCCGGCCAGGCGGTCGATGTTTGGCGTTTGAAACTTGGCCTGCGGATTCAGGCAGGAAGCATCGCCATAGCCCATGTCGTCCACATAAATGATAATGACATTCGGCTTGGCCGCAATCACAGTGGCGGCGTTGAACAGGCTAAAGAGCAGCAGTCGAAACAGGCTCATGCAAGCGATTCCAGCGACGCCTCGATCAGTTTTTTCGACGCCTTCACACCGGGGACTGGTTTGAGTTTGTGCCCTTCCCACTCAATCGCGAGGATGCCGCGGTAGCCGGCCTTGTCGATGATCTTCATCAGGCGTGTGTAGTCGAAGTCCGGCTGGTTTCCATTGTCATCGAAGCTGTGCATCTTGCAGGAGATCGTCGCCGTGTACGGCATCATCGCCTCGGTTCCGTCGTAAACATTGTTCCGCAGCTTGCCGAAGTCCGGCATCAACTTGCAGGCCGGGTGGTTCAGTTTTTTCGCAACCTTGGCAAGAAACCCCCCACGCTGGCTTAACTGCGATGCGCCCGGCTCAATCGCGATGACAACATTTTTTTCTGCAGCAGCATCGGACAACGGTTTGAGTGCCTCGACACTCGCTGCCACTCCCGCCGCCTCATCGCTGCCGGGCGCCCGGAGAAAGACTCGGACAAATTCGCAGCCCAAAATCTGAGCACGAGAGAGCGACGGTAAAATCTGTTTCAAGCTCGCGTCGCGCTTTTGCGGGTTGGCATCGAGCGCGCCGGTCATCAACAGAAACAACTCGGCCTTGGCCTTCTTCGCGCGGCGTTTTAGTTGCTTCAAATATTTCGTGTCATCGAGCTTGTCCTTTGGCAAACCTCCTTCCCAGAGGTCGAGTTGATTGATGCCAAACTGATCGACGCTAAACGCCGGGTAATCCAGTGGATCAAGCGACCCGTCCTTGAACATGGCCCGCAGCGAGTATTGCGAAAGCCCGATCTGGTAGCGGGGCTGTCTGGCTTTTTTCGCCGCGAAAGCATCGGGTAACAGGACCACCCCAGCGGTCAAGGCCGCTGAGGACTTCAGGAATTGTCGTCGTGGTTGTTTCATAAGTGCCGGTAAAATATGCGCTTGGCCAAGCGCTTGGTTTCGGGGGGCAAATGATGAAAAAAACCGGCCCCGCCGTCGAGCCTGACTTCTGCTTGGCCAAGCCGGTTTGGCGTTGCCCCGGCACTGGACTTTGCCGATGATGACGGTTCGCATGCAATTCTTCCCACGACTTTCCCTGTGTCTCGGCTGCCTGACCTTGGCCGTTTCAACAAGCCTCGCCCAATCCTCCCGCGATGCGGCCAAGGCGGTTTCGCAGCTCGATCTATACCCCGGGCTGGAGGCTACGTTGTTCGCCTCAGAGCCGCAGATTCTCAGCCCAACAAACATTGACGTTGATCATCGGGGCCGGGTTTGGGTCTGTGAGGTGGTTAACTACCGGGCGCATGCCCGCAATAACAAGCGGCCGCAGGGCGACCGAATTTTGATCCTCGAGGACACCAACGGCGACGGCAAAGCCGACACTCAAAAGGTCTACTATCAGGGTCGTGACGTGGACGCCGCGCTCGGCATTTGCGTGCTCGGAAATCGGGTCATCGTCACCTGCGCCCCCAAAGTCATCGTGTTCACCGACGAGGACGGAGACGACAAACCGGACAGCCGGGAGCTGCTTTTCACGCAAGCCGGGCGTCCGCAGGACGATCACTCAACCCACTCGTTCGTGTTTGGGCCAGACGGCAAACTCTACTGGAACATGGGCAACAACGGCGGGTTCGTTCACGACGCAAACGGAAAGCTGATCGTCGACACCGCCGGCAACCATGTGCTCGATCGCCGCCAATTGGGCCGCTTCAAGGACGCACGCACGCCCTACTGGGGCGGGATGATTTTTCGGTGCAACCCGAATGGAAGCGAGTTTGAGGTGCTCGGGCACAACTTCCGCAACAATTACGAGGTGGCGGTCGATTCCTTCGGCAACGTCTGGCAATCGGACAACGACGACGACGGCAACTACGGCGTCCGCATTAACTACGTCCTCGAAGGTGGCAACTACGGCTACCTCGAGGAACTCACCGGGGCCGGCTGGCGCAAGCACCGCATCAGTCAGGCGGCGGATGTCAGCTCACGGCACTGGCATCAAAACGACCCGGGCGTGGTGCCCAACTTTGTCCAGTCCGGCGCCGGCTCACCGACCGGAATAACCGTTTACGAGGGAGAGTTGCTCCCCAAAGTTTTTCACAATCAAGTGATCCACTGCGACGCCGGGCCGGGCGTCGTGTGGGCGGCCACGGCCAAGCCGGACGGCGGCGGTTTCTCCGGCGAGATGATCAACATCGTGAAAGGCGAACGCGACAAGTGGTTTCGACCGGTAGACGTAGCCGTGGCGCCGGATGGAGCGTTGTTTGTCAGCGACTGGTACGACCCGGTCGTCGGCTGGAATCGACAGGCCGACAGCGAACGGGGCCGCATCTATCGCATCGCCCCGGCAGGGCATCGCCAGCAGAACAAGCCGCTGAACTTGAAACACGGAACCGACGCCATCGCGGCGTTGAAAAGCCCGAATCTCGATGCGCGCCACCTCGGCTGGCAGGCACTGCACGACATGGGCATCGAGGTGATCCCCCATCTCGATCCGCTCTACGCCACCGGAAAACCGCACGAACGTGCCCGCGCACTTTGGCTGCTCAGTCGCATCAAAGGTGCCGGCGGCCCCTTCATTGACCGGGCGCTGGATGATCCCGATGAATCAATCCGTGTGGTCGCCCTTCGTGCCGCTCGACAGCTTAATCGCCGGGAATCGTTCGACTTGGCCAAGCGGATCGAGCACGTGGTCGATGACCCTTCTGCACGAGTCTTGACTGAGACGGCCATCGCGCTCCGGGATGTTAATACGGCCAACGCACCCGAACTCTGGGCGCGCTTGGCCAAGCGGCACAACGGCGATCGCTGGTTTCTCGAGGCGCTTGGCCTGGCTGCCGCCAATCGCTGGACAAAGTGCCTAGACAGCTGGCTGGAACGAACACCCGACGCCCTCAGCACCTCCGCCGGCAGACAGATTATCTGGCGCTCGCGAGGCGAACAAACGATCCGCCTGCTCGACAAGGCGCTCGGGCAGCAGGATATCGATCCCGCAGAAAGCAGGCGCCTGATCCGTGCACTCGATTTTCAACCTGACGGCCCGGCCAAGGACACCGCGCTTTTAAGGCACGCCGCCAGCTATCCCGGCAAGCTCGGCTCACGACACATCCTGCTTAAGGGCGAAATGTTTCTTCGACTGGCCAAGTCCAAGACCGTCAATCACGATGAGTACGCAGCGGCGTTGAACCGATACCTGCGTCAGGCAAAAAACTCCGAGTACTTTGTGAAGGTCGTCGATGCGCTTGGACTGAAGGAGCGCCATCCGCAGTTGGTCGACATGGCCATGACGCACCTTGGCTCGTCGCTTGGCCAAGCGACACTCGATACACTATTCGACAACAACGCCACGACGGCCATCGAGGTGAAACTCAAAAACGGATCGCCCACACAACTCGCCACACTCACGGAGGCGCTGGCCAACAGCAGAAAAAACACAGCCGCTGACCTACTCATCAACATTTTTCTCGATTCGGCCAAGCCACTCGCAGTTCGGCAAACCGCCGTCCGAGGGGTCGCCGGCACATCGCCCGGCCGACTTGTTGATCTGGCAGCCGGCGGTAAATTCCCTGAGGCCCTCAAGCCGACCGCCGGGGCTGCATTGACAAAAATCATGAACGTATCGGTTCGGAATCGCGCCAGGGAGCACTTCCCTATTCCTGCGCTCAAGGGCGCAACCGAGTTGCCACAGATGACCGAGCTACTGGTGTACGTTGGCAATCACGAACGGGGGCGGACGATCTTCGAACAAACCACCTGCGTGGAATGTCATCAGGTGAACGGCAAGGGCATCAACTTCGGCCCGGACCTTTCCGAGATCGGCGGCAAGTTGTCGAAACAGGGGCTGTACGAATCGATCCTCGACCCAAGCGCCACGGTGTCGCCCGCGTTTCAAGCCGTGAACATCGTGAAGCAGACCGGGAAGGCGTTTACAGGTTTTGTTACCAGCGAAACGGAGGAGGAGCTGACGCTGCAACAAGTTGGCGGCGTAACTTCAACCCACAGAAAAAGCGAGATTCAAAACCGGACAACGAGTCCGCAGTCCCTCATGCCGGCCGGGCTGCAACAGTTGATGACATTTGACGACCTCGTCGATCTCGTCGAATACCTCGCCGGCCTCAAGTCGCGTTAATCGACCGGGGTGCTGCCCCACCAGTCCTTGTTGGGCTTGAAATCCTTTTTTAGAAAGTTGGCGTGTTGTTTTTCCAACCGTGCCTTGCCGTCTGAGGCGATTGACTTGAGCCGCGCCTCACGCTTGGCCAAGTCGGCCTGTGTGTCCTTGGTCGGGAATCGTGCCTTGGTTTCCTTCAACCAAGCGTCGAGTTTTTTGCGCAACTGCTTGGCTCGCTTGGTTTCGCGCTTGGCCAAGTCGGTCGTCTCGTTCGGGTCGTTGGCCAGGTGATACAGTTCATCGCGGCCGTCCTCGTGGTAGTGAATGAGTTTCCAGTCGTTTTGACTGATGATCGAGGATGGTTCGCCGCCCTGATTGCCGTAGTGCGGGTAGTGCCAATACAATGGGCGTTTGGCAATCTTGCCGCCCTTGAGCAACGGCACGATGCTGACGCCGTCGACTGCCTGCTTGGCCGGCACGTTCACCCCGGCCAGCTCGAGTAGTGTCGGGTACCAGTCGATGCCGTTGACCGGCACGGCACTGGTACCGCCCGACTTGGTCACGCCCGGTGCCTTGATGTAGTACGGCTCGCGGATGCCACCCTCCCACTGCCGGCCCTTGCCGCCGCGTAGTGGTGTGTTGCTGGTTGAGTAGGCATCGCCGGAGGACACACCACCGTTGTCGGACGTGAAGCAGACGATAGTGTTTTTGTCCAAGCCAAGCTCATCGAGTTTGTCCAGGACGATCCCGACAGCGTCGTCCATCGTCTCGATCATCCCGGCGTAGATCGGGCAGTCCTGCACCTGGCGGACATTCAACCGGCGGTCAAACTTGAAACGTTCCTTGGCCAAGCCGGCCGACTCGGCCTTGTCCCGGTATTTTTTCCACAGTCCGGGTGTGGTCTGGATCGGGCCGTGCACGGAATAGAATGAAAGGAAGGCGAGAAACGGCTTATCCTTGTGCGCCTCGATGAACTTGGCGGTTTCGTTGCCCAAGCGGATGGGCAGCGACTCGCCAGGGGGGCCGGACTCAAGCGTTGGATTAATCCAAGGCGAGAAAAACCCACCACGTGGGCTGCCGACATCCCACCCTCCTTTGTTGATGTCGAATCCGTGATCCTCCGGCCAGGAGCCCTTGCCGCCGATGTGCCATTTGCCGGCGTAAAACGTCTTGTAGCCCTGCTCCCGCAGCGCCTCGGCCAGCGTGATCTCGGAGGCTCGCAGTGCGCGATCGTACTCGGGAGGCAGATGCGTGTCATTACGACGCGTACCACGCCAAGCCTCCCCGGCGCGGTCGCCGATCCAGGTGGTGATGCCGTGGTTGGTCGGATATTTGCCGGTCATGATGCTGGCCCGGGACGGACTGCAGACCTGACACGCCGCATAGCCGCGGGTGAACTTCATCCCCTCTCGCGCGATGCGGTCGATGTGCGGACTCTCGTAGTACTTCGAGCCCTCGTTGCTCAAGTCCTTCCAGCCAAGATCATCGGCAAGGAAGAAAACAATGTTGGGGCGGGTCTTGGACTTGGCCTCCGCCACATCCAATCCCCCGAGCCAAGCCAAGGCGCAGGCCAGCGCCAAGGAGGTTGTTTTGAGATTCATCATGTTAATCATTCGGTGCGGATGAAATTGCAGCCACGCCGGGCTTTGTCAATCCGGCACCGTTTTCGTCGTGCATCTTTGCGACGAAACGTTACTCTTCCCGGGTTCACTTCGCGGCTTCATCGCCGCTCCACTTTTTTGCGTTATGTTTGATTTTTTGGCTGAAGAACAGGCCTCTATCTGCGGGGGCAGTCACCTTAAACGCCGGGAGTTTTTGCAGGTCGGCGCGCTCGGCGCGGCCGGGTTGTCGCTGCCGCAGTTGCTGGCCGCGAAGGAGGCCGGCGCCGTCCGGCCCGGGCACGACAACCGCGCCTGCATCATGATCTTCAATCTCGGTGCGCCGAGCCACGTCGATCTTTGGGACATGAAACCGGATGCGCCGAGGGAGATTCGCGGGCCGTTCAAGCCGATCCGAACCAAGTCACCGGACATCGACATCTCGGAGATTCTACCCCGGCACGCGAAGATCGCCGACAAGTTTTCGCTCGTGCGAACGGTTCACCACGGCGGCGCGGCGGTACACGATGCCGGTTGGCAGATCATGCAGACCGGTCGGCGCTTCACCGGCGGCATCCAGACCCCGCACGCCGGGGCGGTGGCCAGTTACCTGCTGGGCCGCAAGAGCGATCTGCCGCCATTCGTCGTACTGCCGGAGTTAATGGGACGAGGTGGCGGCAACATGCCCAACGGTCAGGCCGGCGGTTTCCTCGGCAAGGCGCACGACCCCTTCGCCCTCAACGCCAATCCGGCACAGAAGGATTTCAAGGTACCCGACCTGCTGCCGCCCGACCAGATTGGCGCTGCTCGACTCGATCGCCGGCGCAAGATGCGCGACATCGTCGATGGTGCGGTGAAGAATTTTGAAGCCAGCGAAGACGCTCGTTTGCTCAACGATAGCTTTCACTCCGCCTTCCGCATGATGACCAGCGAACAGGCCCGTGCGGCGTTCGACATCACCAAGGAAAAACCGGCCGTGCGCGAACGCTACGGCATGAATCGTTTTGGCCAGTGCTGCCTGCTTGCCCGGCGGCTCGTCGAAAACGGCGTCCGCATGGTCACGATCAACAGCTTCCTCACCGTCTTCGATCAACTCTCATGGGACATCCACGGCTCGAAGCCGTTCATCTCCGTCAAGCAGATGAAGGAACAGGTTGCCCCAATGTACGACCAGGGCTACAGCGCGCTGATCGAGGATCTGAACGAGCGCGGCCTACTCGACGACACGATGGTGACCACACTGTCGGAGTTCGGGCGCACGCCCAAAGTCAACCCGGCCGGTGGACGCGATCACTGGCCACAATGTTTTACCTGCTCCTTCGCCGGCGGTGGCGTGCAGGGCGGACGCGTGGTTGGCAAAAGCGATCCCATCGGCGGATTCCCGGCCGAGCGACCGGTGGAACCGGGCGACGTCGTGGCGACGATCTTTCACAGCCTCGGCCTCAACCCCGGAGCAACCCTCCCCGGGCCAAGCGGACGCCCCTTCCCGCTGGTCGACTTTGGAAACGAACCCATCAAGGAACTGTTCGCATGAGATCACGAGTTGCACTTGGCCAAGCACTGTTGTTCCTCGCGCTGACCCTCCCGGCCGCCGCCGAGGACGATCGCAAACTGAGCTTTCGGCACGACGTGCTGCCGGTGTTGTCCAAGGCAGGCTGCAACGGTGGTGGCTGCCACGGTGCACTGGCCGGCAAGGGAGGTTTCCGGCTCAGCCTCAACGCCTACGACCCGGCCACCGACCATTACAACATTACCCGGGAAAACCGGGGCCGGCGCATCGAGTTCGCCGCACCGGCGAGCAGCCTGTTTGTCACCAAGCCGACCGCAGCCGTCCGGCACAAGGGCGGCAAGGTGCTGCACGAAAGCTCCGAGGCGTACCAGATCCTAACGCGCTGGATTCAGCAGGGTGCGCCCGGGCCAAGCGACGGCGACCCCACGATCGAGCGCGTCGAAATGTCCCCCACCCTTTCCCAGTTGAAAAAAAGCCAAGCGCAGCAATTGACTGTTCGCGCGTTTTTCAGTGACGGCACCGAGCGCGATGTCACCCGCTGGGCGCGGTTCGCCTCGACCGATGCGACCGTAGCCGAGGTGGACGAAGCCACCGGCTTGGCCAAGGTTATCGGCCACGGCGAGGGCGCCGTCACCGCATGGTACTCGGGGCAAATCGCGTTGGCCCGAATTACCTCCCCTTGGCCAAGCGACATCCCGGACGAGGTCTACAGTCAGACGCCGCGCCGCAACGTGATCGACGACTCCGTGCTTGGCCAGTTGCGCCGACTCAATCTCAAGCCTTCGCCGAGGAGTTCCGACAGCGAGTTCATCCGCCGAGTCCACCTCGACGTCGTCGGAATGCTGCCCACACCCGAGGTCACCCGGGCCTTTCTCGCTGATCCGTCGGAAACCAAGCGCGACGCAATGATCGAGTCTCTGCTCGCCCAGCCGGAGTTCGTCGACTTCTGGACCTACCGGCTCTCCGACCTGTTTTTAATCAGCGGCCGCAAGCTCCGCCCCGACGCGCTCAAGTCGTACTATCAATGGCTGCGCGGCGAGATGGAAAAAGGCACCCCGTGGGATCAAATCGTGCGGCAGGTCGTCTCGGCCCGGGGTGACACGATGAAAAACGGGGCCACGAATTTTTACTCTGTTCATCAGGATCCCGAGACCATGGCGGAGAATGTCAGCCAAGCGTTCATGAGCCTCTCGATCAACTGCGCCAAGTGCCACAATCATCCGTTGGAAAAATGGACGAACGACCAGTACTACTCGTTTGCCAACCTGTTCGCGCGCGTGCGGGCCAAGGGCTGGGGCGGCGATGCCCGCAGCGGCAATGGCGCAAGGACGCTTTTCATTGCCAACCGTGGCGACCTGATTCAGCCGCGCACCGGCAAGCCCCAACCGCCGGCACCGCTCGATGGCCAGGCGATCGAAAGCAATTCACCGGAAGACCGGCGCGAGGTGCTGGCCGCCTGGCTGACCGCGCCCGAAAATCCGTACTTCACCCGCTCCATTGCAAACCGTGTCTGGGCCAACTTTTTCGGGCGCGGAATCGTGGAGCCGGTCGACGATCTGCGCGTCTCCAACCCGGCCTCCAACGAGCCGTTGCTCGAGGCTATCTCGGCACACCTTGTCGAAAATCGCTACGACCTCAAGGCGCTCATGCGGCTCATTTTGCAGAGCGAAACCTACCAGCGCACCAGCGCGCCGCTCCCGGAAAACATGGGGGATCAAAAATATTATTCGCGCTACTATCCACGCCGGTTGATGGCGGAAGTGCTGCAAGACGCCATCACCTCGGTCACCCGCATTTCGCCCAAGTACGACAAGATCACACTCGCCGACGGCAGCACGCAGGGAACGAACTTTTATCGCGACGGAACGCGTGCACTGCAGTTGTTTGACTCCTCCGTGACGTCCTATTTTCTTAAGACCTTCGGCCGCAACGAACGCGAGATCACCTGCGAATGCGAGCGCTCCAACAAACCCAGCATGGTGCAGGTGCTCCATCTCTCCAACGGCGACACGCTCAACAGCAACCTGCGCAGCGAACAGAGTTGCGTGAACGTCATGATCCCCCAAAGCGACGAGGAAATCATCGAGGAAACCTACCTGCTCTGCCTCTCCCGCCCACCAAGCGATGGCGAACGGAAACGGCTAATCGCGATGTTCGACAGCACGCCCGAGACAGAGCGCCGGGCTGCCATCGAGGATTTGTTCTGGGCGTTGATGACCAGCCGCGAATTCCTGTTCCAGCACTGAGCCATGAGATTCCTGAACACACTTTTCCTCTCTGCCCTTGCCATCCCGGCCCTTGCCGAAACGGTTGATTTTCATCGCGACGTCGCGCCCATCCTTCGCGAGTACTGTGTCGGTTGCCACAACAACGATGATCTCGAAGGCGAACTCTCCGTTGAAACATTTCAACTGCTGATGAAGGGCGGCGAAAACGGGACACCCATCAAGGCCGGTGATCGCGCCGAGTCGCTGCTGGCCAAAGTCATCACAAAACAGGCTAAGCCGTACATGCCACCTAGCAGGGAACCGCAACTTTCACCGGACCAGGTTGACACTCTCCTGCGGTGGATCGATCAGGGTGCGAAGCCGCCAGCCGACGATCGGTCGATCCTCGCCAACCTTAACGTCCCGGAGGTCGAAGCCGCTGGCAACGCGCTTAGCCCCGTCACCGCATTGGCCATCAGCAAAAACGGGCAGCTCGCAATCGGCCGTTACGGCGCAGTGCAACTTGGCGACAAGTCGTTCAGCGGCATCACCGGCAAAGTCAATGCCATCGCGATTTCACCGGACGAAAAATCGTTGGCTGTTGCCGGCGGCACACCGGGGCTCAACGGAGTCGCCACGCTGTTCAAAATCGAGACCGGCAAAAAACTTCGCGAACTCGCCGGCCATCGCGACGCACTTTACGGTATCGCCTTTTCGCCGGATGGCAATCAACTGGCCACAGCCGGATACGACCGCATCATCCAGCTTTGGAACCCCGCATCCGGCGAAAAATTCCGCACTCTCAAGGGACACAACGGCGCTGTTTACGGCATCGCGTTCAGCCCGGACGGGCGCGTCCTTGCCAGCGCCGGCGGCGACTCATCCGTCAAACTTTGGAACACCTCAGACGGCCAACGGCTCGACACCTTCGGGCAACCGACCGGCGAACAATTCCTCACCGTCTTCACGCCCGATAGCCAATTCGTGATTGCCGGAGGTGCGGACAAACAGATTCGCCTGTGGCGCTGGGTCAGCAGGGACAAGGCGGGGATCAATCCACTCGAGCGGGTGCGGTTTGCGCACGAGGATGAGATTACCGATCTCGCTATCGACTCCAGCGGCACGTGCCTAGCCACGGCTTCCGCTGACCGGACGGTCAAGGTTTGGTCGCTCCCCGCGCTCGAGCCGCTGCAGACGATCGGCAGCCAAGCGGACGTGGTTTCGGCGTTGGTGTTCAGCGCGGATGGCCAAGCGCTGCACGTCGGCCGAATGGACGGCTCGACTGAAAAAATCGCTCTCCGCTTGGCCAAGCGCACCGATTCCCTGGCCAAGGCGGACGCCGAGGCCAAGTCGATCGAAACAAGCCAAGCCGAGCCGATTGAGTTGGCTGAAAAGGAACCGAATAACCTCCCGGCCGAAGCCACGGCGATCTCGCTGCCGGCTGTTTTGACCGGGATGATTCACGGCGAACAAGGTATCGACTCTGACCTGTTTCGTTTTCAAGCCAAGGCCGGTGAAGAGTGGGTGCTCGAGACCAACGCCGCCCGAAGTAAATCGCCCATCGACACAAAACTCGAAGTGCTCGATGCTGACGGCAATCCGATCGAACGTGTCCGCCTCAAGGCCGTGCGCGAAAGCTGGCTGACCTTTCGCGGCAAGGACTCGAACACCTCAAACGATTTTCGTCTGTTCAAGTGGGACGAGATGACGCTCAACCAATTGCTCTACGTGAATGGCGAGGTCATGAAGCTGTGGCTCTACCCACGCGGCCCAGACAGCGGCTACATCGTTTATCCCGGCAGCGGCAACCGACACGGCTACTTTGATACGACACCGCTCGCGCATCCGCTTGGCCAACCGGCCTACATTGTCGAGCCCCTGGCCAAGGGCGAACCGGAAATCGCCAACGGCCTGCCGACATTCCCGGTCCACTATCAAAACGACGACGAAAGCCAGCGCCGACTGGGCCGCGACTCCAAGCTCACCTTCACCGCCCCAGCGGACGGACAATATCTAGCAAGGGTCAGTGACGTGCGCGGATTTCAGGGCAGTGACTTTAAGTACACGCTCACGGTCCGACCACGCAAACCGGACTTTAAGGTCAGCATCGGCGGCTTTTCCGACGGCGTCCCGAAGGGAAGCGGACGTGAGTTTAGCTTCAGCGCCGAACGAAAAGATAACTTCAACGGGCCCATTCGGCTGGACATCAGCGATGCCCCCGCCGGGTTTCACATCAGCACGCCCATCATCATCGAGGCGGAACAACAGCGGGCGTTTGGCTCAATCCACGCCGACGCCGACGCTGCCATGCCGGAGAATGACTTCGTGACCGTGACCGCCACGGCGGCGATTCGCGGCAAGGAAATCGTCCGCGAAATTGGCAAGCTCACCAACATCAAGCCGCTCGACAAACCTAAACTGCTCGTGCAGGTCACCGGCAACACCGCCGGTGCCGACGAGACCGGCACGTTCGCTGAGCCGCTGGAGTTCACCATCGCCCCTGGCGAAACCATCTCGGCCCGAGTGAAGGTGGAGCGGAACGGATTCAACGGACGTATTCAGTTGGGTAGCCACGACGCAGGACGCAACCTCCCTCACGGCGTCTATATTGACAACATCGGGCTGAACGGACTGCTGATCGTCGAGGGCCAGACTGAGCGGGAGTTTTTCATAACCGCCGATCATTGGGTGCCGGAAACCACCGCCCGTTTCCACATCAAGGCCAGCCCCGAAAAAGGCATCGCCTCCAACCCCCTGATCATCCACATCAAAAATAAATAATCCGGCTTGGCCAAGCGCTTGGCAAAGGTGTTTTCGTTTGGCTTACGCCTTCGTGAACACTTCGCGGGCGCCGGTGTGCTTGCTGTCGGCGAAGGTTTCCTCTTCCACGCCGAGGCTGTGGAGGATGCTCAGGAAAACATCAGACATTTGGGTTTTGCCGTTGCGCCAGTATTGGTCGTGCTTTAGACCCATGTTGGCGCCGCCGGCGACTAGGGTGGGCAGGTTTTCCGGCAGGTGCGTGGTGCTGGCGCCAGAGCCGTACAGCACGATGGTGTTATCGAGCACGGTGCCCTGATTTTCCTTGTAGCCTTGAAGGCGCTTGAAAAAATGGACGAGTTGCTCGGTCAGAAACTGGTCGTACTTGGCGAACATCAACTGGCCGTCCTTATCCTGCGCGTGCGACAAGCTGTGGTGGGTGCGCTTGATGCCGAGCTTGATGGGAAAGGTGTCGCTGATGCCCATGCCGTCCTCGCGGTTGAGCATGAAGGCGATGCTGCGGGTAATGTCCGCATCAAACGCCAGCGCGATAAGGTCGAACATGGTGCGATAGTACTCGCCGGGATCGCCCTCGGAATGGGCGTCGAGCTTGAGGTGCGAGTGGTCCTGTTTCTTCAGCGGAATATCGATCCATTTCTCGGACGCGACAAGGCGTTCCTCCACCTCATTGAGCGAGGTGAGATACTGATCCATCTTTTCGCGATCGGACTTGCCAAGGCTTTGGTTGAGCGACTTGGCCTGCGGATCCACAATCGCCAAGTCCATCGCCCGTTCCGCGATTTCAAAATACGTTTCCACCAACAACGGCGAGAGCAACATCGCCTGACCGTTGTTCACGAAGCCGTCCTTCGACACCCCGTCCGGCGGCAACACCCCGGTCAAATCCTCCTCCACCCCCAGCAAGTCGCGCAGTGTGTTGCGGTACTGCGCCACCGTCAGCCGCCGCGCGCCGCCGTTCTTCGGTCGTGCGCGCGTGCGCGCCATCTGCAGCGCCCCATCAATCCACGCCACCAACGCCGCCCGATCCGCCTTACTCGGCTGCGCTTCATCCTCCGGCGGCATTTCCTCCTCCAACAACTGCTTCCGGATAATCTCCCAATGCCGCACCTCCTTGTCCGGCACGGTGCCATCCAAATAATCCACCCGAATCCCCGCTTTCGACTTGTTCTCACCGTGGCAATCAAAACAAAACTTCTGAAAAATCGGCCGCACCGTACGCTGAAAATCCTTCTGCACCACCGCCAGCTCCTTGGCGGAAACCATTGTGGCCAAAACAAACAATAATGTGGGTGCAATGCGGCTGATCATCTCTGGCGAGCAATTGTCTCTTGTTTGACGTACCGTGGCAAGAGCACTCCAAAATTGCATTGACCTGCTCGCGCGCGTACAAACTCCGCATGCGCATTTTTTTATCCCTATTGGGATTGTGTGTCGGACTGCAGGCGGCTGATCGGCCAAACATCCTTTGGATCACGGCCGAAGACATGAGCCCGGTGCTCGGTTGTTATGGCGACAAATTTGCCGTGACACCGAATATCGACCGGCTCGCCAAGGAGAGCGTGCGGTATACGAAGGCGTTTGCGAGTGCGCCGGTTTGTTCGCCTTCGCGGTCGTGTTTGATTACCGGTTGTTATCCCACCTCGCTGAGCACACAGCAAATGCGGTCGGGCTTTGCCATTCCGAAAAGCATGCGCGGGTTTCCGGCGTTGCTGCGGGCGCAGGGGTTTTACACGAGCAACAACGTGAAGACCGATTACAACACGGGCAATTACACGGAGATCATCAAGGCCTCGTGGAACGAAAGCAGCGCCACCGCCCACTGGCGCCAGCGAGGCGATAAAGCGCAGCCGTTCTTCAGTGTGTTTAACCTGATGACCTCGCACCAAAGCCGCTCGATGGTGTGGCCCTACGCGCGCTTTAAGAAGGAGGTGCAAAGTACGCTGCCGCCGGGCGCCATCCACGACCCCGCCAAGGTGCCGGTGCCGCTGTATTATCCGGACACCCCACTCATCCGCCGCGAGTTGGCGCGCTTCTACGATTGCGTAAGCGCGATGGATCTGCAGGTTGGCGCGATCCTGAAACAATTGGAAGAAGACGGCCTTGCAGAAAACACGATCGTGTTTTTCTACAGCGACCACGGCAGCGGCATACCCCGCCACAAACGCGCCCTGCTAGATAGCGGCATGCACGTGCCCCTGCTCATTCGGTTCCCCAAAAAATGGCAGCACCTCGCCCCCGGCAAACCCAGCAGCACCACCGATCGTCTCGTAAGTTTCGTCGACTACGCACCCACCGTGCTGAACCTACTCGGCCAGCCGATCCCCAAGGCTATGCAGGGCGAACCTTTTCTCGGCCCAGAGGCCGACGCGCCGCGCCGTTACGTGTACGGCCACCGCGATCGCGTGGACGAAGTGCGCGATCTTGCCCGCTCCGTGCGCGACCGCCGATACCTTTACATCCGCAACTACATGCCGCACCTCGGCTACAACCAACCCACCGCCTGGCCCGACAACGGCGAAATCCGCCAAGAGTTTTATCACTTGGCCAAGCGCGAAAAAATGACCGACGCTCAATGGCACTTCGCCGGCCCAACGCGACCCATTGAGGAACTGTACGATTGCCAGACCGACCCGCAGAATTTGAAAAACCTCGCCGGATCCAAGGCGCATCAAAAAATCCTCAACCGCCTCCGCAACGCCCACCGTAAACACATCCGCGACACTGTCGATTTGGGCTTCCTTCCCGAGAGCGAGGCGTGGGAGATGTTTGCCAAAAAAACCGGCTGGGAACTTGGGCAAAGTGGCCAATTAAGAATGGGTGCCATCCACCGCGCCGCCGCCCAAGTTGGCACAGCCGATGAAGCCACCCTCGCCCAAAATCTTACCTCCAAAAGTGCCAGCATTCGCTACTGGGCCGCGCTTGGCCTGGTCCAACGAAACGCGCTGAAAATCGAGACCAAAAAACTCCTCCGCAAAGCCCTCACCGACGAATCCCCCGCCGTCCGCATTGAGGCTGCCAACGCGCTGGCCCACCATGGCGACTCCGCCCGAGCCGTGCAGGCGCTCATCAAGGATCTGGCCCACGAAAACCTCATCATCGTCACCCACGCCGCGCGCACTATCGAGCTACTCGGCGAGACAGCCCTCAACGCCAAAGCCCCAATGGCCGCCTCCCTCAAGCGCGCCGAAACCATACGCCCCCCCAACACCCCCGCCACCGTCGTCCTACCCGGCGACAAAGATCTGGCCATGTTCGTCGCCTTCAGCTGCCGAGCTTTTTTGTCAAAATTTGACACATCCGATTAAATATGGATTATTTCTCGTGAGTAATAATATCTTAAATTTACCCGTAAATGACATTAACGGAGTAAAAACTTGTCTTTCAAAACACCACGCGAAAGTTTATTTTTTGGTGAATATTGCATCGAGATGCGGCTTTAGATATCAATATTCTCACCTAGAAATTTTGTACAAGAGTTACCAAAAAGATGGATTAATTGTCTGCGGATTTCCTTCAAATAACTTTGCTAACCAAGAACCCAAATCTGAAAATGAAATAGAAATGTTTTGCAAGGTCAATAAGGGAGTTACGTTTCCCCTTTTTTCAAAAATAAATGTCAAAGGTCAGAACATTCACCCAATTTACGATATACTTGTTAAAGACGAAAAATATGGAGGAAAAATTAGGTGGAATTTTTCGAAGTTTCTGCTAGACGGAACGGGGCATGTTTTTGGAAGATTCTCACCGTTTACAAATCCAAACTCAAAGAAAGTGCGAAAAAAAATTGAGGCTGAGCTAAGCAAACTGTAATATGAATATAATTGCCAACTGCGTTCAAAAAGATTGTCCAAAAGATTGGAAAAAACTGGAAACATCAGGGGAAACCCATATTGGTTTGTGTCTAGAATGCTTCCGCAAAGTCACTTTAGTAGAAACAATCGAAGACCTAAATGCCAGAACAGAAATTGATGAAAAAGCAGCAATCAATTCAATCCTCCTGTAAACTGAGTATAAGAAATATATATGAAACTAAATTTAAAATCGGCAATACACTGGTTCTATGCCGATTTTAAGGCTGCAGATAATAATACAAATGATGACAGAATTGATTATGCCAGATGCTTTTCATTAATATTTATACACTTGGGCTGTTTAGGCATATTTTGGGTTGGTTGGAGTTGGACAGCTGTTTCGATAGCATTGTTTCTCTATTTCACGAGGATGTTTGCCATAACAGCTTTTTTACACCGTTATTTTTCTCATCGAACTTTTAAAACCAACCGTTTTTTTCAATTTATTTTTGCTTGTATAGCTTCATCCGCAATGCAAAGAGGTGCACTTTGGTGGGCTGCTCATCACAGAAAACACCACAAAGAGTCAGACACAGAGAAGGATGTCCACTCCCCTCACACTAAAAGTTTTCTATGGTCTCACATTGGATGGATAGCAAGTCGTAAAAACTTTTCGACGGATTATAAAGCAATTAAAGATTTTGCCAGATATCCTGAATTAGTTTTCCTAAATCGTTTTAACAAATTAATCCCATTATTATTGGGCGTTTTATTATTTGTTTCAGGTGAATGGATATCTCTTAATGCCCCTTCGTTAAACACTAACGGATGGCAGTTAATTGTTTGGGGTTGGTTTATAAGCACAACAGTATTGTTGCATGGAACCTCAACGATAAATTCGCTTTCTCATCTATACGGGAAAAAACGTTTTGATACGGGCGACCAAAGCAGAAATAATTTTTGGTTGTCCCTGATAACTCTAGGAGAAGGATGGCATAACAATCACCATCATTACATGCACTCAGCAAGACAGGGATTCTATTGGTGGGAAATAGACATTACATATTATGGTCTAAAATTAATGGCCTTTGTTGGTATAATTCATGATCTTCGCCCAGTTCCAAAACATATTTTAGATCAAGGAATTTGCAATTCATCTTCAAATGAAAAATAGAGTTGCAATTATTGGCTCAGGAATTTCAGGTTTAGCTTGCGGTTATTTTCTACACAAAAATTTTGACGTTAAATTATATGATAAGAACGACCATGTAGGAGGACACTCATTAACCGCAACTGCAAAAGAAGGTGGAAATCTAATTCCAATAGACATGGGTTTCATGGTCTTTAACAAAGTGACCTAT
>CEWJ01021365.1_pt1 | contig 22147 bp, 22 predicted proteins | sample 350291 | NCBI WGS metagenome assembly CEWJ01 (sample SAMEA2622923, study PRJEB7988) | marine metagenome | isolation source: saline water (ENVO:00002010), including | reverse complement strand
GTTGCGCCGTGGTCACGGACCGTAAGGTCGGCCCAATCTACGGCAAGACCGCGATGAACTCACTGCGTGAAGCCGGATTTGAACCGGTGGAGATTCGCGTGCCTGCCGGCGAAACCGCAAAGAGCCTCGAGACCATCCGCGCCTGTTACGACAAACTGGCCCGGCATCGGCTGGAGCGCAGTTCGTTCATCGTGGCGCTCGGCGGCGGTGTGGTGGGTGACATGGCCGGTTTTCTCGCGGCAAGCTATCTGCGCGGGGTTGGGTTCGTTCAAGTGCCCACCACCCTGCTGGCGCAAGTCGACAGCTCAGTCGGAGGCAAGGTCGGCGTAAACCTGAAGGCGGGCAAGAATCTCGTGGGGGCGTTTTACCAGCCTCAACTCGTCCTGTGCGATCTCGACACGTTGAAGACGCTGCCCAATCGCGAACTCCGGGCTGGCCTCGCCGAGGTCATCAAGTACGGCATCATCGATGATGCCACCCTCTTCCGCCGACTCGAGCGTCGTTTGCCGGCGCTGCTGAAACTGGACGCCAAAGAACTGGCGCACGTGGTCGCCCGCAGTTGCCAAATCAAGGCCAAGGTGGTCGAGGAGGACGAACGCGAAGGCGGCGTGCGTGCCATCCTCAACTACGGCCACACCATCGGCCACGCACTTGAGGCAATCTCTAGTTATGGAAAGTATCTTCACGGGGAAGCCATCTCGATTGGTCAGGTGGCGGCGTCAAAAATCTCCCGTGATCAACACGGGCTTGGCCAAGCGGAGGTCGAACGGATCGAGGCGCTCTTCGCCGCCGCCGGTCTGCCAACGACGGTTGCCCTGTCCAAAAAGGACACTTTAAAACTACTCGCTGCAATGAAGCTTGATAAGAAAGTTATTGGAGGTCAGGTAAAGTTCGTTTTAGCCAAGTCTATTGGTCAGGTGGCCTTTGGAATTGATGTATCAAAAGCAACCATTAAGGCTTCGCTGCAGTGAACAGTTACTAAACTACTGGCAGCAGGGGCAAATACCGAAGAACTCCAAATTGTGTGTGATCTTCTTAAATCTAGTGTGCTTGGCCAAAGTTTCTGTAAGTGATTTTGGGAAACAATGATTCACCTCGACCACCGTTGAACACTCTGTACATATCATATGATGGTGATGATTGTCTCCCTCTGGTGACATCAGTTCATATCGTGCCACTCCGTCACCAAAATCGAATTGCTGGACCATGTTAATTTCCAGAAGCAGGTGTATGGTACGATAAATGGATGCCATATCGCATTCCCCGGAGATTTCTGAATAAATCTGGCGATTGGTAGTTGGGTTTACCTGCTGATGAAGATACTTAAGCACCGCCAGCCGCGGTTTAGTCAACTTATAGCCAGAGGATTGCAGACGCTCATTCCAATCTGAGAGTGTTCCCCTGTCATGAGCATGTCCTGTACAACAACTATGTTCCTTTGGCCGCATCGCGCTTTAGTGAGGGTGAAGGTGAAACATCATCCCAATACCGGCGAGCGCCAACCCCGCCGCGATGACCAGCATCTTCTGGGCGTTGAACTTGTGCCCCTCGGTGCTCTCGAAAAGGATCGTCGTAGAGACGTGCAACAAGATACCGATTACGATCGCTAAAATTTGTTTTTCGAAATTCTGCAAAAACGCCGCTCCGCCAAGCAACGCTCCCAAAGGCGCCATCGATCCAAACACCGCCAGTAAAAGAAGCGCCTTGGTTTTGCCCATGCCACTATTCAAAAGCATCGTGAAAAACACGATAGCCACCGGGTACTTGTGCAGAACGATGCCCCAGAGTAAACCACTCTTCCACGCCTCCGTGCCGTGTGAATGACTATGCCCATGTGAATGACTATGGTCATGTGAGTGACTGTGGCCCGCATGCCCGTCATCACCGCTACCCAACGGCATCCCCTCGAAAAATGCGTGCAGGCAAAGCCCGACCAGCAACGCGATTGGAATCGCCTCCTTATTCTGATGGTGCGCATGTCCGTGCTCGATGCCGCCCGATAAATACTCAAGCATCAATTGCAGAAAAAATCCGACTAATATAAACGCGCCAAAATAAGCGCCGGGATTCGCATCAATAGAATCCTCCGGCTTCGCATCAAAAACCTCCGGCAACAGGTGCAACGCCGTAATGGACAGCAGGTACGAACCGCTGAAGGCAATCAGCAGCTTAAGACGGTTTCTGTCCGTTGGCTTAAGCCAAACCACCGTCAAGGCAGCGGCTACCACTGAAACGATGAGGAGTCCAGTGATCATATAAGGGAATCTGGCTTAGTTTGTTACCGCTTGGCCAAGTTGCAATATACTTGAAATAGTCAGGCAGAAAAAACCGCCGCTTCCCTTGGGATGCGACGGCAAAAAATCACTTCATCAACAGTAACTGGCGCGCACGCTTAATAGCGTTGGCCATGCGGCGTTGGTAACGCGCCGGCAACCCGGTGTACTTGCGCGGCAGGATACGGCCATGACCGGTCACGAATGTCTGCAACAACTCCGTGTTGCGGTAGTCCAACTGGTCGATGGTGAAATCCACCTTCGGGCGCGGGCGAGGTGTGCGCGTCTGGCTCTGATTGCGGTTCCGCTTATTCTTGTCGTTCTTCTTGGGCATGTTATTTGATTTCGCGATGCAAAGTGTGACGACGCATGTTGGGGTTGTACTTTTTCATCTCCAACCGGTCCGGCTGCGTCTTTTTGTTGCGCTGCCCCATGTAGCGGGAAACCGGCTTACCGGCCTCCTTGGCTTCCGTGCATTCGAGGATGACTGTTTCTCTTGCCATAAATTATTCCTTCTTTGACTTGGGTTCAGGCAGATCCGCCTCGACCTTGTCCTTGGTCGCGGCCCCGGGAGTGGTGATGGTGCCCAACTGCCCAAGCGAGCGGTTTTGTACGGCGCCGTAACGCTCTAACTCCGACTGGGCGTCCACGCGAAAACGAGTCCACGGGATTGCGGTTAGCCGAGGCTGCGGGATCGGTTTACCGGTTAGTTCACAAACTCCGTACGTTCCCCGCTCAATTCTCTTAAGTGCCTCCTCGATCTCGTAAATAACATCCTGATCGGAGGACAACAGACTCAGGTTAAAATCTCGGTCAAAATTGTCCGTGCCGGAATCGGCCATATGGACGCCGTAGCTTTCCATCTCCTTGGCAGATTCCTTGGCCAAACCGTTGCGCTGGTCGGTCAGGCGTTCACGAAGACCAATCAGCACATTCTTGTGCTTCTCCCACTTGCCAGCACTCGGTGTCTTGGGCTGTTTGACCACCTTGCTTTTTTTGCCTCTCCCTATGGAAAGCCCCAAAATGGACGCGGTGGAGGCAGCTCCGAACTTCTGCTTGGCACGCTTCACCCGCTTTTTAACGGGAGTCTTTTTTTCCGGTGCGGTCACCTTTTTGGCAGCGGCCTTCTTCACAGGCGCTTTTTTCGCAACGGCCTTCTTGGCAGTCACTTTTTTGGCGACAGCCTTCTTGGCGGGCACTTTTTTAGCCGGCGCCTTTTTAGCGACAGCCTTCTTGGCTGTGGCTTTCTTGGCTGGGGCCTTCTTTACCGCTTTTTTGGCGGGTTTTGTTGCTTTTTTGGCGACTTTTTTCTTCGCTGCCACGAGTTAAAAAAATGGTTTCTCGGCCGCAAATCTCCCTCCACTGCTGGCCTTCTGCGACCCGTCGGCCAAAACGAGGCGCGGAAATCTACCAAAGAGAACCCCGATTTCCACAAAAAAATCAGGTTTTTTTATTTATTTTAGCCCCAACGATTTCGCCTGTTTTGGAGTTATCGCGCTTGGCCAAGCGTAATTACGTGACCACACTTGGCCAACTTGATAGCTTCCGCCCCGCTTCGGCTTGGCCAAGCGCCCATGGTTATGTACGACTCCGCAACCTCCATTGCCCGATTTGCCATCGCGATTCTCACCGGATCGGCGGTGTTCATGACGGGCTGCTCCGATACTACCACGAATAACTCTCCAGCCGTCTCACAAACTCAGGCCACCGATAACTCACCGGCGATTCAAGCGGTGGGATTCGAAACGGATCAAATGGCTTGGATCCCGGGCGGCACATTCGCGATGGGTTCCGATGACGAAAAACCGGATGAACGCCCCATCCACCAAGTCACCGTGGCCGGGTTTTGGATGGATAAGACAGAAGTCACCAACCGGCAATTTGCCGAATTTGTCAACGAAACCAAATACGTGACGGTGGCAGAGCAAAAGCCGGATCCGCTGGATTTCCCCGGTGTCCCGGCAGACAAGTTGGTGCCCGGTGCCGTGGTGTTCGACCCTCCCCCAGGGAACGTGCCCCTCAACAATCACCGCGCCTGGTGGGTGTGGCGACAGGGCGCCGACTGGCAGCACCCAACCGGCCCGGACGACTCGATCGATGGCATGGAGGAGCACCCGGTCGTGAACGTTTGCTGGTTCGATGCCATGGCCTACGCCGAATGGATGACCAAGCGCACCGGAGTGACTCACCGATTGCCCACCGAGGCTGAATGGGAGTTTGCCGCCCGGGGTGGTCTCGACGGAAAAAAATACATCTGGGGTGAGGAACTCAAGCCGGACGAAAAATGTATCGCCAACTTTTGGCAAGGCCGTTTTCCGAATCAAAACACCACCGAGGACGGCTTCCGCATGTCTGCCCCGGTTGGACAGTTTTCCGCCAACGGCTATGGATTGTACGACATGGCCGGCAACGTTTGGGAATGGTGCATGGATTGGTACCGGTCAGACTATTACGAGGAGAGTCCGAAGGATAATCCCAAGGGGCCGGCGACCAGTTTAGACCCGAACGAGCCTAACACGGCCAAGCGTATCACCCGTGGCGGTTCATTTCTTTGCAGCGAACTTTACTGCACCGGCTATCGGCCTGCGGCACGGATGAAAACCAGCCCGGACACCGGCCTGAGTCATACCGGCTTTCGGCTCGTTGCCGAGGGGTCACCTCCCGAAAAGAAGTAACAAGCCAAGCGCTTGGCCAAGCGCTCAGTTCAATACCATCCCGCGTCGAATATATGTGGGCTGGTCGAGGTCTTCGCCCTTGTGGATGGTTGGTTCACTTTTCTCAAAACGCCCCTTGGACACGATCTCGAGCGGCAGCATTTCCTGCGTGATCTTCTTTCGCTTTTTTCGATCCGACTCCTGCCTCGCCGCCGCCTCGATCAGGCTATCCTTGAGTTCCGGCGTGATCGCCTCCGCCGTCGGTGCCGGAGGGGTGTAGGCAAACCCCCCGCGACGCGAACCACCGGAATCCTCCCCCAGCCCCACATAGCTCGTCTCACCGGACGGCATGAAGGTTTCCGTAAAACTCACATTCGCCACTTCACTAGACTGGCTTTCGATCGACGCACTCAAATCGGGCTCCACTTCAGTCAACTTGACTTGATGTGCGATCACGACGGTGACCTGCAGGGCCTCGTCGCGCCCCGGCCCGGATGCCCCGACGACCAAATCCACGGCCGAGGCGTGTTGCTTGATCTCCTCGGTGACCTTGTTCATCTCGGCGAGAGACAATTGCTCGCCTCCGGAGAGATGCACCAGGATCGCACTTGCCTCCTGCAACGCCTCCCCACCGCGCGCCGCCGGATGGGCTAGCATTTTCTCCACCGCCGTAGCAGCACGATCTTCGCCGCTGCCCTCGACGTGAATCACAGAACCGAGACTCTGCCGCCCCTGCACAGCCGACTGTAGGTCTCCAAACGAGACATTCAACAGGCCCGGCTCGAGGAGCATCCGACTCACCCCGAGCACCGACTCGCAGAGATGACGATTCGCAATCTCGAGCGCATTGTTCAGACTGGTATCAGCACCGGTCATCTGCACGACGTCCTGATTTGAAAAATGGAACACCACGTCGGACGCCTGCTTGAGATCGCGCAGGCCACCGGTAGCCTGATTGCACCGGCGGGTGCCCTCACAATCAAATGGCGTGGCCGCCACCCCGACCACCAGTGCGCCCGACTCCTTGGCCAAACACGCCACAAGCGACGCCGCCCTGGTGCCGGTCCCGCCTCCCATGCCGGCGATGACAAACACGAGATTCGCCCCCTCGACCAGCTTGGCCAAGCGGTCGCGATCCGACTCCACCGCAGCTCGCGCCAACGCCACATCCCCGCCCGTGCCCAGCCCACAGGGGATCGCTTGGCCAAGCAGCAGCGTCTTGGATTGGTGACAGCGCGACAGGCTACGATTGTCAGTGTCGAGGGAATGCGACTCGACGCCTTCCGGGCCGATCATCGCGAGGGTCTCGACCAGTTTCACCCCGGTCTCGCCCAAGCCAATCAGCCGGATGACCGGTTCGCCGCCGCTGAATGTCTTTTGGTTCTCGGTCATTTTTTCCCTCCGAAGAGTGACGCAAATTGTTTGCGGATTACGCGCCCAAATCCTTCACGCCTCGGCGTGGTTTGCGACTGGAACGCGCCGAACTTGATCAAGCCAACCGGCGTGGCGAACTCCGGTTCATCCAGAGCGTTCTTGATCCCACTCACGGTACTCGACCGGCCGATCGCCGCCGGCAGATTGAACACGTCCCGCGCCAGCCTCGTGATGTACGGCGTGCGTGCGCAACCGCCGCAAAGCACCACGCCCGCACGCAGGTAATCAATCAACCCGGCCTGCTCGATGTCCTTGGCGATCAGTTCGAATGTCTCCTGCAGGCGCATCGACATGATCATCTGAAGGTGGCCAAGGTTGATCTTTTTTCCGGGAATCACGCTGTCGGTGGACAGGTCAACGGATCGGTTGTTCGCCTCGGGATCGATGATGGCCGAACCGTGATCAATCTTCAGTTGCTCCGCCCGGCCAAGCGGCACCTTGAGCCCGTAGGCCAGATCATTGGAAACGTGGTCCCCTCCGACCGCCAGTACGCCGGTGTGCTTGATGACTCCTGCAGAGTAAATCGCATACTCGGTCGTGCCGGCGCCGAGATCGATCACCAGCGTGCCAAGCTCCTTTTGCTCCGTACTCAGCAGCGCGAGCGAGGAGGCCAGTCCATTGAACGCGATGTTGTCCACCTCGAGATGCAGTCCGCTGACCAGACGAATGGGATTTTGCAGCCGGTTGTAGCGACCACTGACCACGTGGACGTCGACCTCGATCTTAGCGCCCAGCATGCCTTCCGGGTTCAGGACGCCGTCCTGACCGTCCACGCGGAAGTGCTGCCGGATCACATGCACAACGGAGTGATCGCTTGGCAGGTTGATTGCCTTGGCGTTTTTGATGACATCCTGAATGTCGGCGTCGGTGATTTCGCGATCGGCCGAAACGACCGGATGCACGCCGGTGTTGTTGAAGCCCCGCATGTGGCTGCCGCTCACGCCGAGAAAAACGGAACGAATCTCGACATCCGCCATGTGCTCGGCCTCGACGATTGCGTTCCGCACGTCCTCCTCAACCAGTGAAGCGTCGACGATCTCGCCCTTGCGTACTCCACGGGATTTCGACTGGCCGAGGCCGATGATGTTGACGACCTGATTGTCGCTCACCTCTCCCACGGCAACGCATACCTTGGAGGTACCGATCTCGAGGCCAACGATGATTTTTGTGTCGCTCATGGGTTTATCTGCCGGCAACCTTTCTGCCGTTTCGCGCCTCCTCCGCGATGGTCGGTGAGAGCATCCAGCGCACCGGCACGTTGTTGGTCACCGAGAGGTCCATCGTCTCGATGGCAAATCCATATTTTTCACCATGCGCACGGATGCGCGCCCATCGGGAGAATTGTTGAGACAACCGGCTGGTCGCGAGGTCGATTTGTCCCCCGTCCCCGGTGGTCACCCGGAGGATGCGCGGCTGTGAGAGGTCCACGACACGAAGGTCAATCTCTCCCGCGAGGGACGACCGGCGGTATGCCCGAATCAAATTCAACGCCGACTGCAACTTCGGTAAATCAGCGGCACGTCCCGGCGCGAGCGAACGCAGCGTCTTGAGTTCGATCCCGGCGATGACCGGCAATGACCATTCCGCCTGCTGCTCGGGGATTACCACCGACCGACCGGCGATGGGTGGCATCACATGACCGGACTCATCGACCTGAAGCCGCACGCAGTCGTACCCGCCGGGGCCATCCCCGCCGCGTTGCCAAACCCAGATTTGGGCCATTGGCACACGCTCAGTCACGCGCACCTGCAGTGTGTCCGGCAAAATCCGCTCGACCGAGGCCATCTTCACACGAGGCGTCAGCTCTATGTTACGCTTAATCCGAAGCAGATCGAGCGAGAGCAAGTTGTCTCCCTTCCGCACGCCACCCCAGTCCTGCAACTGGTTTTCGCTGATGATCCCATCCGTGCGGTAATCCATCTCCGTCACGGCAAATGATTCGTTTTCGTAAACCAATCGATCCAGCGCAAAGCCACCGCCCAGCCAGCTCACGAGGACCAACGCCACGAGGGCCACCGCCAGTGCTACGACCGAGCGCAGCCAACGCAGCCGCTCCCGCCGGGTCTGCTGCGATTGCACCTTGACCGACAACACATTCTTTTGTGTCGTCTTTTTGTTTCGCCGTCTGGATTTCAATGCCATGTCAAATTGGTTCCGGTTGAGCCATCTGCCCAGCCGGCTCGAGCGCCAAGTCCACAAGCCGCTGGCACAACTCAACAAAACTCATGCCTGCCGCCTTGGCCGCCTTGGGCAGCAAACTGGTTTCCGTCATGCCGGGCAGCGTGTTGACTTCCAGCAGCACCGGCTCGCCGCAATCGCGCACGATGAAATCCACCCGCGCATAGCTGCCACCGCCCACAGCAGTCAGCGCTTGGCCAGCCGCGGTTTGGATTCGCAGCGTGGTCGCTTCATCGAACTCCGCCGGGCATATGTACTCGGTGGCCCCGGTGGTGTATTTGTTCGTGTAATCGTACGCCCCGGTCTTTGGTCGAATCTCCACCACCGGCAGCGGCTCACCGCCCACGATGCCCACCGTGACCTCGCGGCCGACGACTTTCTCCTCCACCAAGACCGGCCCACCGTGAGCCATCGCCTTGGCCAAGGCGCTTGGCCAAGCAGAGGCGCTGTCCACAAATTCCAGCCCGATGCTCGAGCCCTGAGCTACCGGCTTGAGCACCAACGGCAGCGTCAGGCCAAGCGGCAGCTCCGCACCATCCTCCTCGATCACCACATCGTTGGCCGTGGCAAGGCCGAGCGCTGCGCACACCCGCTTGGTTTGAACCTTGTCAAAAGCCAATCGGCTCACCTCGGCACTGCATCCGGTGTACGGTGTGCCAAGCGCGTCCAATTCGGACTGCACCGTGCCGTCCTCTCCGTAGGTGCCGTGCAGCGCGAGGAAGACCACGTCCACGTTGGGCGGTATTTGAAACGTGCCATCGACCGGATCCACCTCGACCACGCGGTGGCCGGCCTCCCGCAACGATTCCGCAACCGCAGCACCCGAACGCAGCGACACCTCCCGCTCCGGGGATGGCCCGCCCAGCATCACACAAATGTCCAGCGCCTCAGTCATGTTCCACAGTTTTCCCGATGATCTGCACCTCGGTCTTGAGTACGATGCCGCGCTCATCCAGCACACGCTGCCGGATGCGGTCGATCAACTTCAAAATATCCGCCGCCGTGGCCCCGCCTTTGTTGATGATGAAATTGCCGTGCTCCTCCGACACCATCGCGCCGCCTTCGCTTTTTCCCTTCAGGCCAAGTTCGTCGATCAACTTGCCGGCTGGAATGGCTTCCGGATTCTTAAAAATACAACCGGCACTACGGGCCGCCGGCTGGCTGTCCCAGCGTTTTTGACTGTACGCCGCCATGCGCTCGGCGATCGCCTCCGCACTGTCCGGACGACCGCGCAGCACCGCTCCAAGCGCGATCTGGTTTTTCAAAAGCGGACAGCTTCGATAGGAAAACTCGATGTCACTCCCGGCCATCTCGAACACCTCGCCGGCTTTGTCCATGAAGCTCATGCCCTCGACGATCTCGACCATCTCGCTCCCCATCGCACCGGCATTCATCCGCATCCCGCCGCCAATGCTCCCGGGGATCCCCTCGAGGAATTCCATCCCGGCAAGGCAGCTACGCCTGGCCTCGGCGGCCACTTTTTTCATCCGCGCACCAGCCCCACAGCGGATGCGTTCGCCATCCGTCTCGATGGCAACAAACGGCTCACCACAAAGTCGCACTGTCAGCCCGCGCACTCCACTGTCGATCACGAGAAAATTGGAGCCCAGCCCGAGCACCGTCACCGGCAAATTGTGCTCGCGGCAGACTCGCACAAGCGCCGCCAGCCCCTCGATCGTGTTTGGCTCTGCATACCAGTCCGCCGCACCGCCCGCACGCAGCGTGGTTTTCTCGCCAAGCGGCGCGTCCTTCAGCACTTCCGTGGCATCATCCGCTGCCGATTCAAACAGCGACTTCAGATCAGGTTGACCGACCGCCGGCTCCACTGCGCTCAGGCTCATGCCGCCACCTCCCTTGGTTTGGGCACGGGGATGAACAGGTCGTCCATCTCCGGGTTTTCCCACTGGCACACTTCGTAAATTCGTTGGACCACTTCTTCCGTCGCCTGGTCGGCTTTCCATCGCAGCATCGCCTCCGACATTTTCTTCAGCGTGTTCGGTTTGCGGAACAACTCCCTGAACTGCGTCAGCAGCAGCTTGGAAGTCAGTTGCTTTTGGTGAAAACACCGCGCCGCCCCCATCTCGACGAACGTCCGTGCGTTCAACCGCTGGTGATCGTCAACAGCGGCCGGATACGGCACGAGTATGGCCGGCAGTTCCATCGCGGAAAACTCGGCCAATGACGAGGCCCCCGAGCGACTCACGGCCAAATCCGCCGCACCAAGCGCGTATTCCATCTCAGTCAAAAACGGACGCACCACCGCCCGCAGGCCAAGCGCATCGTAGGCCTCCCGGACCGGGTTCAACTCCCGGTTGCCGGTCAGGTGAATGTACTGCAACTTCGGCAGCGACTTGGCCAAGCGAGGCAGTGCATCAAGTATCGCCTGATTGATCGACTCCGCTCCCTGGCTACCACCCATCACGAGCAGCACCGGCTGGTCATCCGCCAAGCCAAGCACCGTCCTGGCATCCGGCTTGGGTACCGGCTCCATCGTGGCGCGCACCGGCATGCCGGTCGCACGAACACCGGCGCCGGACACACCCGACATGGCATCGGGAAATTGCACGAACACCTCGTCCGCCAGTGGCGATAGCAGCTTGACCGCGCGCCCCGGCACGGCGTTGGCTTCGTGCAGGAAAATCTTCGCACCCATCATCTTGCCGACGATCACCGGCGGCGCGCTGGTGAACCCGCCCATCGCCAGCACGACCGAAGGACGTTGTTCACGGAACAGTTTGCGACAACGGCCAAGCGACTGAAAAAAACGGAAGGTAAACTTGGGCAGGTTGCCGGACAGGCCCACCACCGGCAGCGGCTCGACATCCATCCCGTAGGCGGACTTCACCGCAGTCTGGTCAACCTCCTTCGGGCTGACGAGCAGCGTGACCTCACAACCCCGCGCCACAAGCGCGTCCCCTACGGCGATCCCCGGGAACAGGTGCCCCCCGGTTCCTCCGCAGGCGATGGCAACGCGCTTGGCCAAGGGCTTGTTCATCGTCATCCGGCCCTGAACGGGGACAATCCCCCTGATGACCCCATTCGCACCGACTTGGCCGGCTCGTCTCCACGGGAAAAACGGGCGATGCTCAATAACACGCCCACGCAAAACAACATCACCACGAGGTTTGTACCGCCGCGACTGATGAACGGAAGCGGCAGCCCCTTGTTCGGCAGAGTGCTCGTCACCACCCCGATGTTGATGAACGCCTGCAGGCCGATCAACAGCGTCAGGCCGGAGGCGAGGAGAAATCCAAAAAAATCGCTCGAACGCAGAGCGATGAACGCCCCGCAAATCACGAACAACACGAACGCCACAACCACTCCCATCGTCGCGATCAGGCCCAGTTCCTCGCCGATCACCGAGAAGATAAAATCCGTCTGGTGCTCCGGGACAAATCCCAGTTTTTGCCTGCCATTTCCAAGCCCCAGCCCGGTCGGACCACCCGAACCAAGCGCGATCAGCGACTGCCACGCCTGATAACCCACGCCCTGCTTGGTGCCTTCCGGATCCAGCCAACTCATGATCCGGTTGAGTCGAACGGTGTTTTGTGAAAGCAGATAACCGCCGGCCGCCATCAGGCCGATTACCGGAACCGCCATGTAGCGAATCTTCGTCCCGGCCAGAAAAAGCATCAGCCCGCACACCACCGCCAGCAGCGCGGTGCTCCCCCAGTCCGGCTCCAGGAAAATCAAACCGAGAAACAGCCCCATGCCCAGGCCCGGCACCAGCATCCCGTACTTGAACGTATCCATCTTCCGCCCCTTGCGCTCACAGTAATGAGCCAGCGCGATGATCACTGCGATCTTGGCAAACTCGGATGGCTGGAACCGCGTACCCGGCAACTGCACCCAGCGGCGGGCACCGTTCACCTCCACGCCCACACCCGGAATGAGCACCGCCACCAACATGATCAACGCCAGAATCATCAGCGGCAGCGATACTTTCTTGAGTAACTGGTAGTCCAATTTGGCCGTCACCGCACAGACGAACAGGCCAATGCAACACCACAAAAGCTGCGACCCCCAGAAGGTGCCGCCACGATGAAACATCGTGGCGCTGTAAAGCATCACCAACCCCAGCGCCAACAGCGCCGATACGACAAACACCAGAGTGGTCGAAGCAAACTTCATAAAGGATGCTTCGCCCTATTCTGCTGCAGCCGGTTTTGGAATGATCAACTTTTGGCCCGGGCGAATGTTGGCGTTGGCCAGGCCATTCGCATCTCGGATCGCCTTGACCGTGGTGTTGTGGCTCTTCGCGATGTTGTACAGGTTATCACCGGCCTTCACCTCGTACTGTGTCGCTCCCTCCGGAATCGTTTGCTCGGCCGGTTTCGGGGCGGGTGCGGGAATGACCAGCACCTGACCAATCGCAATCCGGTTCGGATCGACAGCCGGATTGGCCTCCTTCAACGCCGCAATCGTTACGCCGTGTTTCCGCGCGATGGCCGTGTAGTTGTCTCCCTTCACCACGACGTACTCAGATTGACCGGTGGCAACCGGCAACTCGGGGCCCGTGCCCGGCTCGGGCACCAGCGGCACCACGTCCTCGACGTTGCCCGGATCGGCAGCGCCCGGAGTGTTGACGTCCGGCGGCGTCGGCAATGGCGGTGCGGAGGTGGTCACCTCGTTGGTTGTCGGAGACACTGGCGGCGGTTCAACCACAGTCACAGTGTTGGTCGATGTCGGCGGAGCAGCCACCTCTCCCATCGGCGGTAGCATGGGAATCGAATTGGTTTCACCTGGCGCGGCCGGCTGGGGTTCCTCCCGGCGACAGCCGGAAAACAGCAGTCCTCCGAGAAAGACGACGTGTACAGCCACGATGATCATGACCATCTGGAGGCCGGATCGACTTTTGGCGTTTTTTTCGAGTAATGAACTCTTGGGTTGCAATGGATTTTGCCTAGACATGGTTATTTAACACTCCTTGTTGTTTTTTGAAAAAATGCCGCTTGGCCAAGCGCATTTTGGGGGATAACACAATATGTTGTGGTTGAAGAAGGGCCCTCATCGCGACATGAAGTTTGAGATTTTTGAGGCTGAAGAGCCGTTGCCGGTTGTTTTTTCCTCCACGGTGTAACCGGCCAAGCGCTCGGCAAACTGCCGAAACATCTCGCCACGATGTTGATAGCCGTTGACGCTACCGGAATCTTCGCTCGCTGGCGAGAGTAAAATGATATCCCCTTCCTCGGCCATTTCGAACGCCTGCTGTACCGCATCCTCAAGTGATTTGACCAGCCGACAGGGGGTGAACAAACTCCACGCTGAACGCAGTTTTTCACGCGTTTCCCCCATCAAACAGGCCGCCTTGACTCGCTGGGACAACAAGGGTCCCACATTGTGAAACGCACCGGCCTTGTCCCGGCCACCGGCCAAAAGCCAAATATTCGGGGTTCCCCCGTGTGCGGGTGGCATTGAGGTGAGGGTTTTCTCCATCGCAGCGAGATTGGTTGAGCGGGAGTCGTTAATGAACCGGATGCCATTGACCTCCGCCACAGTCTCGCACCGGTGCGACAATGGTGGTTGGTTCTTCAAAACCTCGGACGATTGGTCGAGCGAGATTTTCAACACCCGCCCTACGGCCAGGGCCGCCATGATGATCTCGGCGTTGTGCGCCCCCTGGAGTCGGCACTCATTGAAATCCAACAGTGGCCCCTCCCAGCCCGGTACGCGGCTGACGATCAGGCCGCGGTTCAGTGAAATGTCAGCCCTGCGGTTGCTAGAGCTGAAGGTGATCACCTTCGACGGGATCTCGATACCAAGCGAGCGGATTTGTGCCAGCGCCTCGCTCTGCACAATCGCCCAGTCAAACGGCTGTTGATTGGCGAACATCCGGGCCTTGGCCTTCACGTATTCCGCCATGCCCTGATAGTGATCCTGATGATCCTGCTCGATGTTCATGAGCACCGCGACGGTCGGCTGGAAAAACTGCGTCAATTCTAGCTGAAACGAGTTCACGGCAAGCGTCAGGTAATCCAGCTCCTTCGAGTCCGTCACGGCGTCGCAAACGGGACAGTCCACTTTGCCGGCTAGGCGCGTTTCGCGCTGGGCCCCAAGCAGTACCTGCTCGATCAATTTTGCTGCTGAAGTCTTCCCGTTGGTCCCGGTAACCGCGATGTTCAGGCAGCGGAGTTGTTGATAGCCGAGTTCCAACTCGCCGATCACCGGAACGTCGCGTTTGCGCAGCGCACGCACCCACTCCGTCTCGCGAATGCCGCCAACGCTGATCACGCCAAGGTCCACCCCGGACAACAGCTTGACGTCCGGCTTGGCCAGACCCAGGTGCACCTCGGCGCCCAGCTTGGCCAAGCGCTTGGCCTCCGTCTGGAGAGCGGTCGTGTCCTTTCGATCCACCGCCACGACCGACACGCCGCTGTCACATAACAATCGACAAGCCGCCCTTCCCCGTGCACCTAGGCCAACCAACAAAACCCGTTTTCCGTTGAGTTTGAACATTCCCCTAAACCTACCTCAATTTCAGCGTACTCAAAGCGAGTACAGCAAATAAAATTCCAAGGATATAAAACCGGGCGACGACCTGTGACTCGTGCCACCCTTTTTTCTCAAAGTGATGATGCAACGGCGCCATGAGGAACACCCTACGGCCTTCGCCGTATTTCCGGCGCGTGTACTTGAACCAACCGGTCTGGATCATGACGGACAGTGCCTCCAACACAAACACACCCCCGGCGATGACCAACACAAACGGCTGGTGAATCAAAACCGCGATAACACCAAGAGATCCCCCCAACGCGAGCGAACCGGTGTCTCCCATGAAAACCTGCGCCGGGTGACAGTTGAACCAAAGAAAGCCAAGCCCTGCCCCGATCATAGCCGCGCAAAACACGGTCAATTCGCCCGCGCCTTCCACGTACGGGACGAGCAGGTATTCAGCGGTGTTCACGTTGCCCGCGATGTACGTCAGGATGATGAATACAAACGCCACGATCAGGGTGCAACCGATGGCCAACCCGTCGAGGCCGTCAGTCAGGTTGACGGCGTTGGAGCTGCCGACGATCGCCGCCACGGTGATCAACAACCCCACTATGCCCGCCCCGGCAAAATCAACGGCCTCGGGGTAAAACGGCATCATGAGTTTCCTGACAAGATCGCTCATTGACTGGTGGTTCCACAGGTAAAGTGCGATAAACAGGCCCAATCCAATCTGCACGATCAATTTCACTTTTGAATGAATCCCCGCCTTGTCCTGCTTGGTCAATTTCACCCAGTCATCGTAAAAACCAAGCGCCGCCAGGACGACGACTGACATGAGCGTGAGCGCGAGAAATTCGTTCCACCGAGCCCAAAGCAGTGCCGTGATGTCCAGCGTCAGCACGATCATCACGCCCCCCATTGACGGGGTGCCCTTTTTGTTGACCCGCGCCTCCAGCCCTCCGGCGGCCTCGGCCTTGTCCTCATACTGTTGGCTGAATTTTAACTGCTTCAGCTTGGCGATGATCTTGGGCCCCAGCCACCAACTCAAAAGCAACGCCGTCACTGCGGCACCGGCCGTCCGAAATGTGATGTATTGAAAAACACGGAGGAACGAAAGCCAGTCTGCCCATGCCGCGTGGCCGTTATCGGCCAACCACTGCGGCATCTGGCTCAGGTAGTAAAACATGGCCTTTCGCTAGGGCTGCAACTCCTCCCGCAGCGCCCCCAGGACGCGTTCGAGTTTCGCTGATCGACTTCCCTTGACAAGCACCACGTCACCGGGAGTCAGTTTCATTGCCAGTGCCTTGCCCGCGTGGGCTGCATCTTCAAAAGCCGCTACATTTGCCAGGCCGGCGCCCTGCGCAGCCCGAACCATGACATCTCCCCATTGACCCACCGCGATCAGGCCGTTCAGGCCGAGCTTGGCAACTTGCTCACCCGCCTCGGCATGTGCAGGTTCGCTCGATTCACCAAGCTCGGCCATATCACCTAGAACAGCAATGACCTTACCCTTAACCGGAAACGACTTGAGCGTTTCCAAAGCCGCCTGAAGGGAGTCGGGGTTGGAGTTGTAGGCGTCGTTAATCACGCAAACACCGCCGAGTGTCTGCGTCTGCATTCGCATGGACGCCGGTCGACAGTCCTGCAGGCCCTGATTCAGTTCCTCCTGGCTCAGGCCCAGTTCCGCCGCAACCGCCATGGCGATCGCAGCATTCTGGGCGTTATGACGGCCCAGCAGGTTGACACGGTGTACTCCGTACCGATCTCCCTTCGGCGAAATGATTTCAAATTCTGTCCCCTCCCCGTCCGGCGTGACACAGGCCAACTGCCAGTCGCAACCCTCCGACTCACCCACGGTGACCACTCGCGCACGGCACCGTTCGATGATCGCTCCCAACCCCTCGATGTCGCCATTCACGAACAGGCAACCCTCCTCAGGAAGCGCCTCGGCCAAGGCGCCCTCCTCGCGAAGCACCCCGTCCAGGTCACCAAAAAATTCCAAGTGCTCGCGACCGATGCTGGTTAGCACTCCGATGGTCGGGCGGACGATTGAAAGCAGTGACTGCATCTCGCCCGGGTGATTTGACCCCACCTCAACCACCGCCGCCCGGTGCGTCTCCTGCAACCGCAGCAACGTCAACGGAACGCCAATGTCGTTGTTAAAACTGGCCTCGCTGGAGAGTGTTTCAAACCGTTGGCCAAGCAGCATAGCCAAGATGTCCTTCGTCGTGGTTTTGCCGTTGGATCCCCCGATGGCGATGACCGGAGTGTCAAAGTCCTGCCGGTAGCGGGCAGCCAGTTGGCCAAGCGCTTGGCGGGTTTCGTCGACATGAATCGCCGGGGCCACTTCCGCTTGGCCAAGCCGGGAACGGTTGACCAGCGCCGCGACTGCGCCTTGGCCAAGCGCTTGGCCGGCATAGTCGTGCCCGTCAAACCGGTCGCCCTTGATCGCCACAAACAGGTCACCCGGCTTGGCCAGACGCGAGTCCGTGCAGACACGACTCACGCACGCCGAGCGTTCCCCGGTAACCAACTGCCCCTGGCAGCTTGCGGCGATAAATTCGAGCGTGCGTGGTTCCATCATCTCCGAGCCAGTTCCGCCTTGGGTTCCGCCAACGATTTCACCGGCACCGACGTCTTGACGCCCAAATAGTTGGCTGATTTTTCGGCGATCTCCTTAAACGCCGGGCCCGCCACGACTCCGCCGTAGTAGCCGTTGTGGGGTTCATCCACAAACACCCCGATGCACAGCTCCGGTTTGCGTGCCGGGAGAAACCCGATGAACGAGGCGAAGTATTTGCCCGGCTCGTAGCCGCGCCGATTTTTCGCAGGCTTTTGCGCCGTGCCGGTCTTTCCGGCCACCAGATAATTCTCCAGCCACGCCTGTCGCGCCGTACCATTGGGAGACACCACGGTGATCAACGCCTCGACCATCTGCTCCGCCGCCTCGTCGCGGATCACTTTCCGAACCTCGGCCGGTTCGTATTGAACGACAGGTTTCCCTTCAAGATCCGTCAATTTCTCCACCAGCATGGGACGCATTAGCCGGCCGCCATTGGCCACGGCGCTCATCGCCATCGTAAGCTGGATCGGGGTCGCCGCGATTTCATGCCCCATCGGGATGCGCGAGATCGAGAGCTTGTTCCATTTCTTGTACGGATGCAGCAGGCCCTTGATTTCGCCCGGCAACGACACTCCAGTTTTCGCACCGAATCCGAGCTGAGAAATGTACCGGTGCAACCGCTCGCCTCCCATCCGCATCGCGACCTTGGCCGTGCCAATGTTGGACGACTTGGTGATGATCTCCTCGACCGTCAACTGGTCGTAGCCGTGGTGGTCCCGCAGCACCTTACCCGCAAAATAGTAGCGCCCGTTTTCGCAATTAAATCGGTCAGTCAATCGCACCACGCCCTCGTTCAACGCACCTGACACCGCCACGATCTTGAAAGTCGATCCCGGCTCAAACATGTCCGTGACCACGCGGTTCCGGCGGTTGGCTGCGGTGGATTCGCCCGGCTTGTTCGGATTGAATGTAGGCCGATTGGCTAACGCCAAAATCGCGCCGGTGTTCGGGTTCACCACCACCACGCACGCGCTCGCCGGAGTGTGCTTGGCGCAAAGTTTCTCCAGTGCCCTCTCGGCGATGTACTGGATATTCGCGTCCAACGTCAGTACGGCGTTCATCCCGTCACGCGACTTGATGTCATAGCCGCGATAGGCCACAATCTCGCGCCGGCCGCGGTCCGTCTCCGTCTCGCGCCAGCCGCGTGCACCCTCAAGCACGGAGTCCAGCATCATCTCCACGCCGTGCTTGCCCTCGAGCCCCTCCATCGGAACCTTGGCACTGCCGGGATCTCGCACGCCAACAAACCCCAGCACGTGCGCCCCGAGATTTCCGCTCGGATAAACCCGTAGCTGTGAGTCCACGCGCTCGCTGAAAATCGAACGATGCTTAACGTTGTACAACGCGAGCCGCTCCTTGCGGGGCAACGTCTTTACGTCCACCCCGAATTCCAGATTCGCGAGCGCGTTCGTGATCCGCTGCCAATCCTCGAGCAACACCTTGCGCTTGAGCACAACGTGTTTGTCTTCACGCTGCCGCCCCGCTGCGTCCGTGTAGACCCGGCGCTGCATGCGCTTGGCCATCCCGTTTACGTCCAAACCTAGGATCGGCGCAATCGTCCGGGCAACGAGCAGTTGATTGGTGCCGATGAGCGACGGGTCCGCGCAGACCGTCTTGGCGATGCGACTCGTCGCCAGCACCGCGCCGCGCGAGTCCAAAATATCACCCCGCCGGGAGGCGTGAATCACCTTCCGGCGGGTGTTATCCAGCGCATGCTCAGCATGCTTGTCATGCTGGTATACTTGAATATCCACCAACCTCACCCCGAGTCCCACATAACCGGCCGTTATTAGTGAGACCAGCAGGATCACCCTGCCGCGGTGAGCGTTGGATAGGATATGTGCCACGTTAGTCTGGTAACAGGTTCATGTCTGTTACGGCCGCCCTTTACGCGGCGTGTGTTTTACCGTGCGGTATTCCCCTGGCTTACTTGGCTCCAGCTCCTTGGCTTCTGGAGGCAAATCCGAAAGTCTCAGCACCTGCTCCGGCGTCGGCATGGTCAACCCCAGCCCCAGCTTGCGGACCCGTTCATAAAGTTTTTGTGTCGAGCGCATCTCCGCCCGCATCTGCCGCCACCGCTCGTTTTCCCCCACCAACAAATCGAGGCGTACCTCCTTTTTTCGAACCGCAGTCCCGAGCTGGTGAATCTGAGACTTTTGCCACACGTACCCCATCGCCGTGCCACCGAGCAACAGGCACAACGTCACCGCCTTGATCCACGAGCCCACGCTCAGTGAAACTTCTCCACGCCTGCGATTCCTTGCCGCCATTTTACATTTTTTCCAGCACACGCAACTGCGCGCTGCGACTCCGTGGATTCCGGTCAAGCTCGGCCTCGCTTGGCTTGATCGCCCTCCGGCTCAGCTCCCGCGCCAACGGTTCGCGCGGCTCACGCAACTCCGGCAGATCCACCTCGCCCCGCACCGTGTACGGTCTGGCTAGGTCGCGGCTGAACTTTTTCACCGCGCGATCTTCGCCGGAGTGAAACGTGATCACCGCCATGCGGCCGCCCGGCTTCAGCACCGACCAACCAGTCTCGAGTCCGCGCTCCACCTGCCCAAGCTCATCGTTCACCGCCATGCGAAGCGCCTGAAACACGCCGGTCGCCGGGTGCGTCCGCGCGCCCCGCCTCGGGCAGGCCCGCTCGACCACCTCCGCCAATTGCAATGTTGTTTCCAGCCGCTGCATGCTTCTCTGTTCAACAATCGCCCGGGCGATGCGACGTGACTTTCGCTCGCCGCCCAGCTTCCAAAAAATCTCCGCCAACTCCTCCGGCTCGAGTTCGTTGACCAGTTGCTGCGCCGTCACCGGCTGACGCCGATCCATCCGCATATCCAGCGGGCCATCCAATTGAAAACTGAACCCCCGCTCCGCCTCGTCCAGCTGCGGTGAACTCACCCCAAGATCCAGCAGCACCCCGTCGCACGGCCGCTTGACCAAGCGCTTGGCCAAGCCGGCAAACGCCTCGCGATGCAGCTCCAGCCGGTTGCCAAACCGGGCCAAGCGCTTGGCCGCAGCCTCCAGCGCCCAGTCGTCCCGGTCGAATGCCACCAAACGTCCTTCCGGCGAACACGCCTCGAGGATCGCCTCCGAGTGCCCGCCGCCGCCGACCGTCCCATCCACGTACAACCCGCCACTCACCGGACTCAGCGCTTTCAGCACCTCCTCCAGCAGAACAGGTTCGTGGATAAAGTCGGTCACTCATCCGTTCGCTTTTTCGGCATTCTCGGCGTAACTCCAGGCCACCTTGCCGTTGACGTAAACATCCGTCTTGTAGTCCCGAGCCAGCTCGATCGCCTCCTGAAATTCCTCCGGGCTCATGCCTTCAACCGATTCAGTCTCACCAGTCGCTGCGGCCACCGGTCGCACTTTTGTCGCCCCGCCTTTCGGAAGACCAACGAACCGGGTCATCCAGCTTAGAATACCGAATCGGTTTTTCATGCGATCAAAAAATGATCTGCGCTGTGGCTCCTCTGCGATGAGGCTGGGCCGGAACGAATCCACCCCGGTGCTTTCGCGTAGCGCGATGTCCGACCCCACAAGGTCGTTGCGCACCACTCTTACGCGCGTGGGCGTGATTCGGCTGTGCACCTCCACCTGTTCGTCCGCCTTCGGCTTGGCCTCTTCCTGTTTCAGGTCGAGGTGATTGCCGGACGCCTGCGACGAACGGTCGATCTCCAGTGGCTCGATGAACCCAAACTCGCCCTGATCATCCTCAAGCCGCGACGGCTCAACTTGGATCACCGGTTCCATTCGTGCTGACTCGCGCGCCACAGCCTCGGCCGGCTCACTTTTTTTGTTGCCAATCCTGCGGGAGAAATGCTTCTCCCTCGGGGACTCAAGCGCGCCACCCACCGACAAGTACTGCATCAGGTTCATAGGTTTAAATTCTTAATGGCGGCAGCGGCCACGGCCTCGCTGCCCTGGTTGGTTTCGTCAAATCGATCCGGGGCCCAGATCTCAAACTTGTTCAGCCGGCCGACCAGCACGGCCTCCTTCTTGATGCCGGCCACGTTCGCCAGTTCTTCCGGCAGGCAAAGGCGTCCCACCTTGTCGAGTTTCACATGGGCGGAACTGCCTCCGATCACCCGCTCGACCACGGCCGCCTCCTCGTCGGAGAGCGACATCTCATTTAACCGCTCCAACAACACCGCCCAACGCGCCGGCGGCAGCACCAACAAATACTGCTGCTCCCCGATGGGCCACGGCAGGATGGTCAACTCCGATTTGCCTGATTTCGGCCGCCACTTGGAGGGCACCATGACACGCCGGGACCCGTCGATTCCGTGTCGGAATCGGCCTGTAAAAACGGTCGCCGGCTGGTCCTGGGTTGCTGACATAACAGAGGCAATAGATGGCAGAGCCGCCCGTTGCGTCCCAATGTTTCCCTTTCCTTACCGTTTTCTCCCCAAGACGTCAACTGGTTTTTTGCATTTTTTTTCAGTTTTTTGCATTTGTCCCTCCCCTGCCCTGAATTGCACTCCTCGTGGGCCATTTCGTTAACGATATAGGAATTACCACGAAATTGGCCAAGCGCTTCGCCAAGCGGT
>CEWJ01044908.1_pt1 | contig 22238 bp, 20 predicted proteins | sample 350291 | NCBI WGS metagenome assembly CEWJ01 (sample SAMEA2622923, study PRJEB7988) | marine metagenome | isolation source: saline water (ENVO:00002010), including | reverse complement strand
GAGCACATAGCACATGTTAATCCAACAGCTTTTAAGTTAGAGTAGAAAGACTGAGAATATCCGTGATTGAATATTAAAAGCATTGATACTATAAATAATATTTTCTTCATTACTTTTATTTAATGAAGTAAAAATAGCAAAAATTGAAAATACTTATACCCATTTTACTTTTTTTAACAATTATAAGCTGTAGTACTCCTAGTAATGAAAAAACTAATGATTTCTCAGCCTTAATAGATCTTGAAGGTAATGCATTTAATTTAGATGATTTAAAAGGAAATGTTTTAATTCTAAATATTTGGGCAACGTGGTGCAAGCCTTGCATAGCAGAATTTGAGAGTTTAGAAGTAGTAAAAGAAAAGTTTCAGGATATTAATGTTAAAATTATTGCTGTTTCAAATGAAGATTTGAAATTGGTAAATTCTTTTTTAAATAAAAGAAAATTTGATTTAGATTTTATTAAGCTTAACGGTGACTTATCTTATTTTAATGCATATAGTTTACCAACTACTATAGTATTTGACAAGAATGGTAATGAGGCTTTTAGATTAACAGGTGGCGTTGACTTTAATACCAAGAACTTTATTGATAAAATATTAAATATTGAAAAGTTATAACTTTTTCACTCCTGAAGTTTCATGGCCAATAATTCTTCTCGACTCCATGTATTTTTCCATGTGATATTTATCATATAATGGATCATCAGTATATACAGAATTAATTCTTACATTTTTTGAAGCTTGAATAAATTTACCATCTCCAATCCATATTGCAACATGGTCAATTCTTCTTTTTCCATCTCTATAATATCCAAAAAACATTAAATCACCTTCATTAAGGTTTTCCCAATTTCTATTCTGATCAACTAATAAGCCCTCATTAATTTGCTGAGATGCGTCTCTCGGTATTATAAGCCCATTCATCATATAAATTGTTTTTGTAAATCCCGAACAATCAAAACCTTTTGAAGATGTTCCTCCCCATAAATAAGGAACACCTATGAATTGTTTAGAATTATTAATTATATCTAATGTTGTTTTATCACTATTACTAAACATTGGAGAAATATCCATCTGATTAACCCACCCTACTCTCTTATCAGGGTATTCAATTTTATAAAAATCTCCAATTTTATCAGTTACATTCAAAACTGAACCAACAACTAGATCAGAAATTATAGCTTTTCTCTCAACAGATGAATAAGCAAAACCTTGAACAGAAGTAAAAACATATGGGTTTTTATAGTAATTATAATACTCACTTTCAGAAACAATTGATATGCCTCCATGATCAATCCATGAAATATATTCGTCAGGAGTTTGGATAAGATACCACTCTCCTTGTTTCTTTAAAACCTTTACTCTTGTACCTAAAAGTGTTTGAGAAACTAATTCAGATGAATGTGAGGGTCTACCTCTTAAGTTTCCAACTGAGTTATTAATTATTCCATATATTTTATCCTTTGGTAGTACTACAATATTCTCTGAATAATTTATACCTGCACTATCTAATTTCTGCAAAAGATAATTTTTTGCTTCAATTTTTGATGTTTCTCCATCAATTACTATTGTAGAATTACTTAATGAGTAAGTAATATTAAATAGAGAAACTCTTTTATCAGGTGCATAAATTGAATTTACCTCATCCAATATCAAGTCGATATTACCATTATTTATATTACACCCAAAAAATATTAATATGATAATTAAGTATCTCATTTACTTCAATTTCTCAAATTCATCAAAAAGACTAACAACGTAAGGTAGAGACCCAGACGAATGATTTTCTCCTTTAAGATCAATAAACTTTACAATATTTTTATCTGCCCCAAGTGAAATAAAACTGTTATAAGTATCAACAGAATTTTGATAAGGTACAGTAATATCATCAGTACCATGATACATTATCATTTTATTTTTTGGGACCCATTGATCTAGATTATTTTCTTCAAAAGCATCAACAATAATTTTTAAATCTGCATCAGTATAAATATTATTAATAAAGTTAGAAGTCAACAACTCACTCATATCATCTGATAAGACAGAATTAATTTCATATCCAGAGTATTTACCATTAAAATATTCAGGAATTATTGATGCGTATGGTTCATTGAATATAGAAGATAAAGGCAAACTCCAATCATACGATGTTTTATATCCCATTGCTACGTAGGCAATATAATATGGAACATGATATGTCTCCTTTGAAATAAAATAATCTAACATACCAGTTATGTCATATCCCCCAGAAGCAGGAGCTGATGCAACAAGATTTAATCCAGAATAATTATTTTTTTCCATATTATAGTGAGCTGACATAGTAGCAAATCCACCTTCAGAATATCCAGATAAAAAAACATCACCATTAAAATTGTAACCTTCAATTGCTGCTAATTCTTTAGTTGCCTTGATCATATCGACTATAGTTTGTCCAGTAATATCAGATCTATAATAAGGGTGAACTATGTTGTCTGAGATCCCAAAACCCAAATAATCAGGAATTACAAAAATATATCCAGCACTGGCTGCATTTGAAAAAAAACTGTATTGAATTAAATCTTCGGTTGGAGCATCTGCATGTAATGATGTTGTACCATGATTAAAATTAAGAATCGGCATCCCTTGATCAGTATCAGGAAAAGCAACAAGACCTGAAGCTTTTATATTTTGTCCTTTATAGGTAGTATTATATGTAATTGTATAGAGGCTTATATCATATTGGAGATACTCATTAAGGTTTCCATATTCAGAGTTTTGAACTATCTCTAAAATATTCTCTTTGGAAATTGAAAATAATTTTGTGTAAGTATCAATGTAAGCTCTGGTCAGCTCATCTTGGTTATTACATGAAAATAAGAATAGAAATAATAATAAGTAGGATTTAATTTTATTCATGTGATATTTGTTCCTGTAAATTTAATTAATATTGACTTATGGATAACTATGGTTTTCTCTCTTTAATTCCTCCAATTATAGCAGTTATTCTTGCAATTAGGACTAAGCAAGTATTTATATCACTTTTAACTGGAATTTTTTTTGGTGGATTAATTATTGGAAACTGGAATCCATTTCAAGGTATTCTACTCACAATTGAAAGTGTTGTTAATGTTTTTAATGATCCAGGAAATACAAGAGTTGTTTTTTTTACTTTCTTAGTTGGATCTTTAATAACACTTATCCAAGTAACTGGAGGAGTTGAGGGGTTTATAAATAGTTTCCAAAAAAAACTTTCTTCAGAAAATAATGATAATAGCAGTAAAAAAGTTCAGTTATATGCTTCTATAACTGGTTTTTTGTTATTTGTTGAATCTAATATTTCAGCCTTAACTGTAGGTACAATTTTTAGACCCCTATTTGATAAACTAAAAATATCTAGAGAGAAACTGGCTTATATTGCTGACTCAACCTCAGCACCATCAAAATTATTAATACCATTTAATGGTTGGGGTGCATATATTATAGGTATTCTGACCGTTCAAGGGATAGATAAACCCTTTAATGAACTTATCTCCGCAATGAAGTATAATTTTTATCCTCTGTTAGTAATTATAATTTTAGTTGTAATTATAATCTCTGGAAAAGATTTTGGATTAATGAAAAAAGCAGAAAAAAGAACAAAAGGTGGCATACTGTTTGATAAAGGATCAACCCCAATGGTTTCTGAAGATATCACAGTAATAAAAACTAAAAAAGGAATAGAATCTAATTCTTTTAACATGTTTTTACCATTATTGTCAATGGTCATTATTATGGTACTAATGCTTTTCTATACAGGTTATAATCCATCAAAAGAAAATATAAAGTTTTTCGAAATTCTAGAAAATTCATCTGGATCTACATCTGTTCTCTATTCTGTAATTCTCTCAATTATAATTGCAGCTACATATTATATCTTAAATGGAATATTATCTATCAAAGAAGTTGTATCGTACTCAATTAAAGGAATGGGAGGAATGATGCAGTTATCATTGTTAATAATGTTAGCATTCACAATTGGAAATATTTGTAAGGATTTAGGAACAGGTATTTATGTTTCAAATGAGTTGAAAGATATCCTCTCACCTAAATTTGTTCCAGTCTTGTTATTTTTAACCAGTTGTTTTATATCATTTTCAACAGGAACATCATGGGGTACATTTGCAATAATGCTTGCAATAGCAGTACCAATTTCTCAAGAGATGGGGATAAATAGTTCTATAGCAATTGCTGCTGCTCTTGGTGGTGGGCTTTTTGGTGATCATTGTTCACCTATTTCGGATACTTCGGTTATTTCTTCTATGGCATCGGCAAGTGATCATATTGATCATGTAAAAACACAATTACCCTATGCGGTTTTAGCTGGCATTATAACAAGCATGTTATATTTATTGATTGGATTAAGTATATAAAAAAAGCACTTGACGAAATCAAGTGCTTCACAAACCAAACTAACTAAACTATTTGTGTATTCATTTAACGCAAAATAATAATCTTCTGTTACACAAAATCATGTAATAAATTATTAAAATGTAATCTTATTTGTTTTGAATTATATAAATCTATTTATCAGATTTTCAAAAAACTCCTGTTTGCCTGATAGCTGATTAATTCCATTTGAATTTAATGAATGATTATATAAATCATCAAGTGAAAGATTATTTTGTGAAAATTCTTTACCAATCCCTGAGTGAAAAGATGAATACCTTTCTTTTATTAAAGATGAATATTCAGAATCATTAATAATTTTTTCAACAATCAATAAAGAACGTGCAAATAAGTCTATTGATCCAATATGAGCATGAAATAAATCATTGAGATCAGTTGAGTTTCTTCTTGTTTTAGCATCAAAGTTTATTCCTCCACCATTAATTCCTCCAGATTTAATAATTATAATTAAAGCTTCTACTATTTCGTAAATATTATTTGGAAATTGATCAGTATCCCAACCATTTTGGTAATCTCCCCTATTAGCATCTATACTCCCCAACATATTTGCATTAGCAGCTACTTGAAGTTCGTGATCAAATGTATGGCTTGCAAGAGTTGCATGATTTACCTCTATATTTAGTTTAAAATCATTCATTAGATCATATTCTCTTAAAAATCCAATAACAGTCGCAGCATCAAAATCATACTGATGTTTAGATGGTTCCATTGGTTTAGGCTCAATAAAAAAATGTCCTTTAAATCCATTGGCCCTACCGTAATCTTTAGCCATATGAAGAAAGGTAGCAAGATTATCAAGCTCTTTTTTCATATCAGTATTAAGCAAAGTCATATATCCCTCTCTTCCTCCCCAAAATACATAATTTTCACCTTTCAATTTTATTGTGGCATCAATTGCATTTTTAACTTGAGAACCTGCATATGATACAACTTCAAAATCAGGATTAGTTGCTGCACCATTCATGTACCTTGGATGAGAAAATAAATTTGCTGTACCCCATAATGGTTTAATTTTAGAATCATTGATTTTTATTTTACAATAATCTGTTATATCCTCAATTCTTTTAGTAGACTCTGATAATGAATCTGCCTCATCAATTAAATCAAAATCGTGAAAACAGAAATAATTTAAATCTAGTTTAGATATAAACTCAAAAGCTGCATCCATTTTTTCATATGCTCTTATTTTTACATCTTTAGAGTCAAGCCAAGGAAAATATTTTGTTCCGGCACCAAAAGGATCGTTTCCCAAATTAGTAAAAGAATGCCAATAAGCAATAGCAAACTTAAAATGATCTTTCATTGGTTTACCCAAAACATACTTATTCTTATCATAATATCTATATGAAAGTGGATTTTTAGAAGATTTACCTTCAAATTTTATCTTACCAACTCCTTTAAAATATTCTTTTTTACCTTTAATGACACTCATAGTTATCAAATTAATTTATTTAATAATTTTTTCCAATTCTTATAACTTTCATCTATACTTTTTGATTCTTGTGGAATAATCTTTTCTATTAATTTTAAACTAGAAAAAGCTTCTTTATAATTATTATAATCACCTGTTCCTAATGCAGCACCTCTTGCAGCACCTAATGAACCATCTGTATTATAAACATATAGTTTTGTTTTAGATACATTGACAAAAACTTCTTTAAAAATTTTACTTTTAAATAAATTAGAATCTCCAACCTTCACAGTATTAATATTCAATCCCATATTTCTCAGATATTCTATACCATAACATAATGAAAATGCGATTCCCTCTAATACAGATCTAATAATATGAGAATTATTATGAATATTAAAATCTAATCCATTAATCATGGCATTTAAATTTTTATTATGATTAAAAAGTCTTTCAGAACCATTACCAAATGGAAAAAAAGAAAGCCCTTCACTTGAATTAACCTCTTCAGATAAATTATCCATCTCAAGATATGAGTTTATTTTCAGTGTTTTTTTTAACCAAGAATAAGCAATTCCAGATCCATTAATACATAATAAAACACCATTTCTTTTGTTATTTATATCATCATTACAATGAAGAAAAGTATTAACTCTATTTTGGGGATCACTTATATCTTTTTTTGTAACACAATATATTACTGCAGATGTACCAGCTGTTGCTGCGATTTCACCTTCATTCAATACATTTAATGAAAAAGCATTATTTGGTTGATCGCCTGCTCTATAGGATATCGTGACATTATCTACTAAACCAAGGTTTAAACAATTTTCTTTAGAAATTTTACCCTGAATACCTATAGATGGTACAATGTCAGGAACCTTATCTTTTTCAATTTGATAGAAATCAAGGATATCCGTTGAAACATCTCTTTTATTAAAATCCCACATTATACCTTCTGATAAACCTAAAGGTGTTGTTGATATATTTCCTGTTAACTTAAATACTATAAAATCTCCAGGAAGCATAAATTTAAAAATTGAGGAATAGACGTCTGGTTTATTTTCCTTGACCCATCTTAGCTTAGAAGCTGTAAAATTTCCTGGTGAATTTAACAAGGAGCTTGATATAATATTTTTGTCAAGCTTATTTGAAGCTTCTTCTCCTATCAAAACTGACCTTGAATCACACCAAATTATAGAATTAAATAAACTTTTACCATACTTATCAATAGCAACTAGCCCATGCATCTGATAAGATATTCCAATAGATTTTACGTGGGAAAGATCATGTTTTTTTTTAAAATAAAAGAAACACTTCTTTATATTTTCCCACCATATCTCCGGATCTTGTTCTGCCCATCCATCATTTATAGAAATAATTTCCATTTCATTATCAGGAAATGAAATACTGTCTAATTGATTTTTATTCTTAAAATCATACAGAGACATTTTGATAAAGGAACTTCCTATATCAATACCTATAAAATATTTGTTTTCATCTGAAAGCATGAGAATTATATAAATTTATAAATATTATATTAGGTTAATAAATGGAAAAAACAAAAAATCAAAAATTAAATCTAATTCAGTCAATAAGTCTTGTTATTGGAAATATGATTGGTGTTGGAATTTTTATGTTACCAGCATCACTGTCAGAATATGGATCTATCAGTATTTTTGGTTGGATAATATCTGGAATAATGGCCTTATTAATTGCTGGCATCTTTAGAAATATCACATATACCTTTAATGATAATAATAATCCTATTGACTATTTAGAAAATATATTTGGAGACTTCACAGGGTTTTTTATTATATGGGGTTATTGGATTTCAATATTACTAGTTAATGCAAGTATAGCTATTGCAATCACGAGTTATCTTTCTGTTTTCACAGATATTACCCAAAAAGGAGAATTTGCTATATTAATATCAATACTAATTATTTTAATTATAGCTTTTATAAATTATAACGGTATAAAAAATACTGGAAATTTTCAGTTAATTACAACTATATTAAAAATAGTACCATTAATTACAACTATAATTTTGGGTTTTTATTTTTTCGATATAAATAATTTTTTTCCTATTAATCTGTCTTCCGAGACAAACTTTAAGGCAATTACAATTACAACAACCTTAACATTCTTTGCTTTTCTAGGAATCGAATCTGCTTCAATTCCTGCCGATAAAATATCGAATCCAAAAAGAAATATTCCAAAATCAACTATGATTGGAACAATAATTACTTTTTGTATTTATGTTTTTTCTATGATTGCTATAATTGGAATTATGCATCCTAACGAAATTTATATGTCGAGTGCACCTTTTGCAGATGCTACTGGGTTTATTTTAGGAAATTATGGGAAAAATATAATTGCAATTTTTGCGATTATTTCAGGTTTAGGAGCACTTAATGGTTGGACTTTATTACAAATAGAAATTCCTAAAAAATTATCAAATAAAGGGCTTTTAGGGAAAAGGTTTTCAAAGGTTAACTCAAAAGGGGTACCATACCAGACACTGATCTATTCTAGTATAATTGTTTCAATTTTAATATTAATTAATTATACAAAAAGCCTTAGCACTATTTTCACATATTTAATTTTAACTAGTACATTTTGTTCACTGATGTTATACCTTTTTATATCTTTTTCAGAGATAATTATTTCATTAAAAAAAATAAATTTTAGCAGAATTATAAGAGGAATTTTATCTTTATTATTTATAATGTGGTTGATAATAGGTGTTGGTTATGAATCTATTATTTCAGGTTTAATATTACTTTCATTCTCTATTCCTATCTATATTTATCAAAAAAAATATGCTAGATTCAAAAAAGATTAGAGAAGCTTTCCCTTCACTCTCTTTAAGAGATAGAAATAATAATCAAATAATTTACTTAGATGGTCCAGGAGGAACTCAAGTTCCAAATTCAGTAATTGATGGAATATCAGAATATTATAAAAAACACAATGCAAATACTCATGGTGAATTTGGCACAAGTATAGAAACAGATAAAATAATGAGTACGCTAAGAGATAAAGTATCTACTTTACTTAATGCTGAAGATAAAAACTGTATTTCAATTGGTCAGAATATGACAACATTAAATTTTCAGCTGGCAAGAGGTTTATCTAAAATGTTTAAAGAAGGTGATGAGGTGATTATAACCGCATTAGATCATGAGGCGAATAGAGGGCCTTGGAAAATTTTTGAAGAGAAAGGCATTAAACTGATTGAAATAAATTTATTATTAAATGGTGAGCTAGATTATAATGATTTTGAAAATAAAATAAATAGCAAAACGGTTATGATTGCTATGGGAATGTCTTCAAATGCATTAGGGACAATAAATGATTTTGAAAAAATCAGAGAGTTAACATTAAATAAAAAAATATTATTATTACTTGATGCTGTGCATTACGCTCCTCACTTTACAATTGATGTCAAAAGCCTAAAATGTGATTTCCTTCTTTGTTCAGCATATAAATTTTATGGTCCTCATGTAGGTTTATTATATACTAAACCTGATTTTCTAAATAAAATTGATACTGATAGACTTATAGTACAGGAACAAGATGCTCCCTATAAAATTGAAACTGGAACATTAAATCATGCAGCTTGTAATGGAGTAATTAAAGCAATTGATTTTATTTCTTCATTTGGAGATGGTAATTCATTAAGAGAAAAAATTGAAAGTTCTTATCTGAAAATAAGCAGACATGAAAATAAATTAGCTTCTAAACTCTATTCATCTTTAAATCAACTTAAAAATATTGAAGTTATAGGAACAGATTTTTCAAAAAGAAGAGCGCCTACAGTATCTTTTATTCATAAAAACAAATCTCCAAATGAAATATGTAAAATATTAGCTTCTTATAATATATGCGCATGGGATGGACATTTTTACGCATTAAAAGCGATTCAAGATTTAGATTTAGAAAAAATTGGAGGCGTAACTAGATTAGGAGTATCTCTCTACAATACAGAAGAAGAAATAGATAGAACTATAGAAATTATATCAAAAATTTAATGTTTTATTTCTGAATACTTTTTCATAACATGATTTAAAGTCTTATAAGAATTTAATAAAATATCTTGAACAGAGGAATCTTTCATCCACTCTACCTTTTCAATTTTTTCTTTTTTCTGAGGTTTCATTTTTGAGTCATCAATACATTTCATATTAAACCAAGTTGTTTTTTTAAGAATAAATTTTTTATTTCTAGTATATGTATGCCATGTAGAAATGATTTTACTTCCACATTCTACTTTTACTTTAGTTTCTTCTTCAACTTCTCTTTTTGCACATTCTTTTATTGTTTCACCTTTATCTAGTTTGCCTTTTGGTAAATCCCATTTTTTCATTCTATAGATAAATAAAATTTCTTTATTAGAATTTTGAACTACACCACCACCTGCTTTAATTATTTTAAACATTTTTTTAAGATCCTTAACTACTTTTTTATAGCCCTTTAATGTGATGGTAATAGAGTATATTTTTTTAAACTTATGTTTAGTCATTTTTTTTAATAAATCAACAATTGTTTTAATTGATGAATCAAATATCAGAACTCTGGAATATAATTTTTTTGGAACAATTCCTGATGATCCATCAATGTGAGTATCAAAATCTTCTTTTTTTAGTTTTAGATTATTTAATTCATTAAAATGAATTGGGATATCATTTACAAAAATCGTTTTCATAATTAATTTAATTGAATCTTATAATATTAAAATTAATCTTACTTTTGTTAAAATATGAAATCTCTAGAATTATTAAATGATTTAATTAAGATTAATTCAATAAAAATTAATTTAAAAAAATCATTTTCCTGGGCATCTGGATGGAAATCTCCATTTTACTTTGATAATCGAATATCATTATCATATCCGAATATTAGAAAAGAAATTACTAAGAGACTAGTTAGTATTATTAAAGAAAAATATGATGATGTTGGAATTATTGCAGGAGTAGCCACAGCTGGAATTCCTCAGGGTGCATTAGTAGCGGAAAATCTTGACCTACCATTTGCTTATGTAAGATCTAAACCTAAAAGTCATGGAATGAAAAATATGATAGAAGGTAGAATAGAAAAAGGTAAAAGGGTATTACTAATTGAAGACTTGATATCAACTGGAGGAAGTTCTATAAAATCTGTAGAAGCAGTAAGAGATACAGGTTCAATTGTAATAGGAGTACTCTCTATCTTCAACTATGGATTCAAAGTTTCTGAAGAAAACTTTAAAAACATAAAATGTGATACTAGCAGTATTTTCAACTATAATGATCTACTATCTATAGCTCTAAAAAATAACTATATAGAAGATCAAGATTTAGAAAAACTTAAGAGTTGGAGAGATAATCCTGAAAAGTGGAAATAGAGATAATTAAGATATTTTCTTAACGTTACCAGCTATTTTTCCTTTCTTACCATCAACTAGCTCAAACTCTACTGAGTCACCCTCATTTATTTGATCAACTAGTCCTGTAGAATGTACAAAATGTTCGGCTTCACTACCATCTTCGATAATGAATCCGTATCCTTTTGAGATATTAAAAAATTTAACTTTTCCTGTGTTCATAATTTATAATTAGAGCGCAATATATCTCATAATTATTATAATAAATAATTTATTTAATTTCTTTTCCAACATATGTCAATTCAACTGGTATAATATCATCTTGAGCATTTAATTTTTCATATGCTATACTAGATAATCTTATGTCAATTTTATTGTTAACTCCTGTATTTGGAAGTTTACCAATAACTCTAACAATGACAATATTTCCATTCATTTGATTTTTAACAAAAATAATAGTGCCAACTTCAGCTGATTTGTGTAATGCTAAATATTTATCAGAATCATCCGATCCATTAATTGAAGAAGCAAAACCTTCTACCCTACTTGTTACAATATCTTGACTTGATTCCTCTATCTCCTCAATTTGATCATCAACTATAATTTTTTGACCTATAGATATCTCGTTACTTGAAAGGTTATTTAGTTTTTTTATTTTCTCAACATCAACATTATAAATTTTTGATATTGAATAAAGAGTTTCACCTTTTTCTACTAGGTGAAATTTTTGATCCTTTGAAAATAGATTGTTAAAACAAATAAAAACTAATAATAGTACAATTTTTAATAAGTTTGTATTCATATTTTTAATTAAAAATTATTTATGTATTCAAATATATTGAAGGTTTTCTTATTATCAATTTTACCCATCTTTAATATCATAGGTGAAAGTGAAAAGAAAAAAGTATTAGTTGGAAAAATAGATAACAATATCGATCCGAGAACTAACAGATATTCAAAATTATTATTAGAAGAAGCATCAGACAATAACTATGATATAGTTGTAATTGAGATGGATACTTACGGTGGTGCTGTAAATGATGCAGATGATATCAGAACTAGAATATTAGATTTTGAGATTCCGATTTATGTTTGGATCAATAAAGACGCAGCGTCAGCTGGAGCACTAATTTCTATTGCATGCGACAGTATTTATATGAGTAGTGGTGCTAGTATAGGAGCTGCAACAGTTGTTACAGGTGATGGTACACAGGCTCCAGATAAATATCAATCATATATGAGATCAATAATGAGATCAACTGCCGAAGCTAAGGGAAGAGATCCAAAAATAGCAGAAGCAATGGTAGATGAAGATATTGAAGTAGATAGTATTTCAATGGAAGGCAAGGTTATAACTTTTTCAACCAAAGAAGCAATTAAATATGGTTTTTGTGATGCAGAGCTAAACTCAGTTGTTGAAATTATGGAAAGGCAAGGAATTGAAGATTATGAAATAACAAAATTTGAACTTGGATCTACAGAGGATATTATTTCATTCTTTTTAAATCCTGTGGTAAGTAGTATTTTAATATTATTGATTCTAGGAGGGTTATATTTTGAATTACAAACTCCAGGTATTGGGTTTCCTATAATAGCGTCAATAACCGCTTTAATATTATATTTAGTTCCTTATTATTTGAATGGAGTGGCTGAAAATTGGGAAATTATTATGTTTTTTGTTGGAGTTATTCTAATAATGTTAGAAGTATTTGTAATTCCTGGATTCGGAATTTTTGGAATAACTGGCTTATTTACTTCTATTGGCTCTCTTATTCTAATAATGTTAAACAATGACATGTTTGATTTCACTTTTGTCTTATCTAAGGATCTAGTAAGCTCTAGCTTGTCAGTTTTAATATCAGTTTTTTCATTTCTTCTTATACTTTTATTTGGTGGAATAAAATTAACAGATACCAAAGCTTTCAAAAATATTGCTTTAGCTGAAACTCAAGATATAAGTAAAGGATATATTTCAAACAAATATTCAGATGATATAGTAGGTAAAAAAGGAAAATCATTTACTGTTCTTAGGCCATCTGGAAAAGTAATAATTAATGATGTGATTTATGATGCTGCTACAGAAGGAGAATTTATTGAAAAGAATAAGAATATAATTGTAATAAATTCTGAGGGATCATCATTAAGGGTTAAAAAAGCATAGATGAAAATAATTGGAATAATTCCTGCACGAATGGAGTCTTCAAGACTTCCTGGAAAACCTTTAATTAAAATCGATGGAAAAACTATGATTCAAAGAGTTTACGAATCAGTAAATAAATCTATGTTATTTGATAAAGTCATAGTTGCCACACCAAATATGGAAATATATGATCATGTAGAAGTATTTGGGGATGTAATTCTGACTTCAAATAACCCTATAAATGGAACAGAAAGAGTTTTTGAGGCTTATCAAAAATTAGATGAGGAGTTTGATTTTATTGTTAATATACAAGGAGATGAACCATTTATCAAAAAAGAACAATTAACTGATATTATATCTATTTGTAAGGAGCCAAATAAAATATGTACACTAGTCAAAAAAGAGAAATATTCCGATAATTTAGAGCGCGAATCAATTATGAAAGTAGTTATTAATTCTAATAATGAAGCAATGTATTTTTCTAGATCATTAATACCCTATCAATCTAATAAAAAAAATTACTTAAAACATATATGTATCTATGCATATGATCCTATGACTCTAAAAAAAATTATTTCTTTACCTCAGTCAAGTTTAGAAAAATATGAATCTTTAGAACAACTTAGATGGCTAGAGAATGGATTTAAGGTTAATGTAAAAATCACAAATCATGATAGCTTTAGTATAGATACAAAAGAAGATCTTATCTTAGCCAAAAATTACTTAAACTAAACATTAAGATTTATGAACTTTCTAAAGGATATATTTTTAGGTGCAATAAAAGGTATTCTCTCTCTTGGAATAGCTTTAATAATGTTACTAATTTTTTTCAGTATTGTAGGGGCATTATTTTCTCCAGACACAGAACAAGAGGTAGTTGTATCAGATAATAGTCTATTATATATCGATAATTTAAGTTTAATTGGAGATAGAGATACTAAAGCTGACGAATTAAACTTTGATTTTGAAATTCCTTTACCTCTACCTATAATTGATAATAGTCAAACTGAAAAAATAAGCTTATTAACTTTTAAAAATATCATTAATAAAGCCGCAGAAGACGATAAAATTAAAGGAATATACCTTAATGTAGAAAATGTAGGTATTAGTTTCAATAAAGCTGAAAAGGTTAGAGATATTCTTGAAGAATTTAAGAAATCAAAGCCAATATATTCATTTGCTGATTTACAAACTAAAGGTGCTTATTTCATATCATCAGTTTCAGATTTTGTTGCTATTTCTCCACCAGGTTTTATATCAGTAAGTGGATTTGGAATAAGTGAGTTTTTCTTTAAAAATATGTTGGATGAATTAGGGATAAAGATTAATCTTTTTAGAGTTGGTGAGTATAAAGGAGCTGCAGAAACATATGTAAGAACAGATTTTAGTGATGAAAATGAAGAACAATATCTAAACTTATTGAATTATAGAATGACAAACTATCTTGATAGAATTTCCTCATCTAGAGGAATTGAAAAAGACAAACTACTCAGTATTATTGATGATTTTGAAACTGAACTTCCTAAAGACGCATTAAATAATAAATTAATTGATAGTTTAATATATGAAGATGAGATGAATAATTATCTAAAAATTAAAGTAGATAGTTCATATAAAAAGATTTCTCTTCTGAAATACAGAAAGACTCTAAAAAATAATAAATACAATAAAAATAAAATAGCAGTATTGTATGCTATTGGGGGAATCTTACCAGGTTCTGGAGATGATGGTATTTATTCAGAATCTATAATTAAGGAAATTAAGAAAATTAAGAAGAATAAAAATGTTAAATCAGTTGTTCTATATGTCAACTCTGGTGGTGGAAGTGCATTTGCATCTGACCTAATTGCTAGAGAACTTAAGTTATTAAACGATGAAAAACCTTTAATTGCATATATGTCAGATGTATGTGCATCGGGTGGATATTACATTTCTATGCCTGCAGATACGTTAATAGCTTCTAGTGGATCAATTGTTGGATCAATTGGTGTTTTTGGGTTATTCCCAGAAATGTCAGGATTTTTAAATAATAAACTTAAAATTAGTACAGATCAGATAAGAACAAATAAAAATATTGGAGAAATTGATCCATTTAAGCCATTAGAAGAGGATGAAAAAAAATTAGTACAAAGAGGAGTTAACCAAATTTACTCAGACTTTTTATCGGTAGTTGCAGAAGGGAGATCAATGACAACAAATGAGGTAGATAAATTAGCCCGAGGAAGAGTATATTATGGTAATGAAGGAAAAGAATTAAATCTTATTGATATTGTTGGAGAATTCAATGATGCTATTAATTTAGCTGCTGACCTTGCAGATATTGAAAAATATCAAATAATAGAGTATCCCAAACAAAAAACTGAAATTGAAAGAATAATTTCCTCTCTTCAACAGACTAAAAGTATGCTTGATCCATTTATTAAAAGTAATTGGATGATTAAAAGTATGATTGAAAATGATTTTTACGATCCTTTTCAGATGAGAATGGAATATAAAATTGATTAATTTATAGGGATAATTTTAAAATTATCTACCACATATATTTTCACATTCTGATTATCATTAAACTCTGAATAATAAGGATTAGACTGTAAACCAGTATTTATTTTCTCTTCATTTCTTAATCCAAATTGAAAATATTTACCATAATCACTATTTATATTAATAATCATATTTATAAGATCATATCCTAGTAAAAAGTTATTTGAGATTTTTCTTTTATAACTCGACACAAAAAAATTATCTAAATATTTAAATGAAGCACTTTCCTTTTCAAAAAAAGTTGTACCAATCATTCTAACATCAATATCCTGAAATTGATCTACAGAGATTACGTTATAATCAAGCCATTCAGAATACCCAATAAGTGGTATAGTATCATTTCTTACATCTAGAGCACTTATTGCATTAGAAGCAAAAAGTGAATTTTTGGATGAAATAAAAATATGACCTATACTATCATCTTCAATAAGAAATTTTTCAGTATACATATAAGATGTGTCTAAATCATCAATACCTCTACCCTCTTTAATTATTATATCAGAGACATTAGATAAAGTATCAAATAATGAGTCTGACAAAATAAATTCATAAGTGCTTGCTAAAGAATCTAATATTAATCTGGAATCCTCTAGACTTACAGGTTGAGAATAAATAATATTAAAATCATTAGAATCTAATTTTTGTTGATACAAAGAAGCAACTAGGGAGTCTTGATAGTTATTCTCATAAAAAATTATAGCATTTTTATTCTCTGAAAAATTTTCAATAGAATAATCAGCAGTTCTATTTGCAATAGTTTTTAAAGACGATTTAAATAAAAAACTATAATTATTATCATCAATTATTTTATTATTAGATGATAAAGGGTTAATCATTATTTTTTTATTTTCTAGACAGTACTGCTTAATAATATCTATAGGCTTACTATATAGTGGACCAATAATTAAATCAATAGTTTCTAGACTTCCATCATCAATTAATTTTTTAACAACATTGGGGTCTCTTCTTGTATCAAATGAAAGAATTTCAATACTATTTTGAATAGAATCATTATTTTTTAAACCAAAAGTAATTCCAGAATATAGATCCATTACAAAATCATTGTTTTTAATGAAAAAATTATTTTCAATTCCTTCAAACATGAAAGGAAGCAAAATTGCAATTCTAAATTTTCTGTCTTCGGTAACAAAAAGATCTTCATTTTCAACAATTCCTAAAATCTTGTTTATCTCATCAATTACCTCTCCATCCAAATATTCATTCAATAGAAATCTCCCATAGTATTTTGCAACAGATTTGTTTTTTGGATAGGTTTTATAATAATTGTACAATTGTGATGAGGAAATTTCTTCAAAAAATGGATCAATTTGAGTATACAAAATGTCTTTTATCTCTAGATCATTAATTTTTGATAAATTTTTTAGAGCTTGATCTAAATTTTTATTTTCAATATTTATTTTAACTAGCCAGTGATATACCTCATTAATTTGAGACCATTTTGGATATGATTTAAGAATTTCCTCAAAGTATGTCTTTGATATTTTATTTGATTTTATCTTGTATGAAGAGACTCCTTTGTAAAATAAGGTATATGGATAAAATTCACTTTTTTTATCAAAATTATTATCTATTTGACTGATCAGGTCATATTTTTCTTGAATAAAGAGACGTTTTAACTCAACAAAATTTCCATAGTTTGACTGAGAAAATAAATTATTTGAAATAAAGAAAATGATAAATATTTTTAAAAATTTCATTTTATTCCCATTCTATTGTTGCAGGAGGTTTAGATGAAATATCATAAACAACTCTATTTATTCCCTTTACTTTATTTATTATTCTATTTGATACCTTGGCAAGAAATTCATTGGGTAATCTTGACCAATCAGCTGTCATTCCATCCAAACTGGTTACTGCTCTTAATACAACTGTGTATTCATAAGTTCTTTCATCACCCATTACACCGACCGACTTAACAGGTAATAATATAGTTGCAGCTTGCCAAACCTCATCATATAGATTATCCTTAATTAAAGATGAAATGTAGATGTCATCAGCGTTTTGAAGCAAATTCACTTTTTCTTCTGTAATCTCACCCAAAATTCTGATACCTAATCCAGGACCAGGGAATGGATGTCTATTCAATATTGTTTTAGGAATATTTAATTGACCACCAACTTTCCTTACCTCATCTTTAAATAATAAGTTTAATGGCTCTAAAATTCTTAAATTCATTTTTTCTGGTAATCCACCAACATTATGATGTGATTTTATTGTAGCAGATGGTCCTTTTACAGATACTGACTCAATCACATCTGGATATATAGTGCCTTGAGCTAACCATTTTATATCTCCAATCTTATTTGCTTCTCTCTCAAAAACATCAATAAAATTTTTACCAATTGATTTTCTTTTATCTTCAGGGTCAACTTTACCAACTAATCCTTTATAAAAAAGATTTTTAGCGTCTACCCCAATAACATTTAACCCTAAGTTTTTATATGAAGATAGAACCGTTGAAAATTCATTTTTTCTCAATAAACCATTATCCACAAAAACACAAAATAGATTTTTACCTATCGCTTTATGGATTAACATAGCTGCTACACTTGAGTCAACACCTCCAGATAGACCTAAGACTACTTTATCATCTTTAACTGTATCCCTTATTTGTTCAATTGTGTATTCAATAAATCTTTTAGGGTTCCATGATTGAGAACAACCACAAATTTTTACTGTGAAATTATCTAATATTTTTCTACCAAAAGCAGTGTGAGTTACTTCTGGGTGAAATTGTAATCCATAATAATTTTTCTGTTTAAAATAGTAAGATGTTACTTTAACATCTTTAGTACTAGCTAGAACTTGAAATGACTCAGTAATTTCAGTTATCGAATCACCATGACTCATCCATACATCAGAATCTAATTCTACATCTTTCATCAAAAGACTTTCTGAATTAACATAGGATAACTTAGCTCTTCCGTATTCTCTAATTTCAGATTTAGCTACCACACAATCATTTTCTTTTGCTATCAACTGTGCTCCATAACAAATACCTAATACTGGCAAATTACCGAAAGTTTCAAAATTAATTTCAGGTGAATCCTTATCGTGAACAGAGAAAGGACTTCCTGATAAAATTACACCAACATATTCTGGAGTTATTTCAGGAATTTTATTGAATGGAAAAATTTCACAATAGATATTAAGCTCTCTAATTCTTCTAGCAATGAGTTGGGTGTACTGTGATCCAAAATCAAGAATTAAAATCTTTTCTTCCATTTACAAAATTAAACTTAGGATTTATAATAGACTAATTAAATCTATATTTTGTAATTTAGTTATAATGAACTATTTATTGATAATTTGTAGATAAACTATGGGAAGAGCATTTGAATATAGAAGGGCTGCAAAAGAAAAACGATGGGATAAAATGTCCAAAGTTTTTCCTAAACTTTCGAAGGCGATAACGGTGGCTGCAAAAGAAGGAGGTAGTGACCCAGAAATGAATTTCAAATTAAGAGCTGCAATCCAAAATGCTAAGGCTGAAAATATGCCTAAAGACAATATTGACTCTGCAATAAAAAGGGCTTCTGATAAAGAATTAAAAGATTATATAGAACAAACTTTCGAAGGAAAGGGACCTCATGGAGTTTTAGTTATTGTTGAAATAGCAACAGATAATGTCACTAGAACAACAGCAAATGTAAAATCATACTTCAATAAAGCAGAAGGAAGCTTAGTTGCATCAGGTTCATTAGAATTTATGTTTGAAAGAAAAGCAGTTTTTCATCTTGAAAAAGAAGGTCTAGACTATGAGGAAATTGAATTATTTTTAATTGATTATGGACTCGAAGAAATAGAAGTTCTAGAAAGTGAAATTGTTATATATGGAGATTACACTTCTTACGGTAATATCAATAAAGGTTTAACAGAGTTAGATATAAAACCGTCTAAATCTTTACTAAAAAGAATTCCAACAAGTCCCATTAATTTTAGTGAAGAACAATTAAATGAAATTGAGAAAATGCTAGATAAAATGGAAGATGATGAGGATGTTCAATATGTATTTACAAATATTGCTTAATATATGAATATCAAAAAAAACTTCTCTTTATATTCATATAATTCTTTTGGTGTTGATCATAATTCCAATTATTTCATTGAGATAGAAAATAAAAATCAAATTATAAATTTTCTAAAAGACGAAAAGTTTTTTAAAGAAGATAAACTTATTTTAGGAGGAGGTTCAAATATTTTATTTACTAAAGATTTTCATGGAGTAGTATTATTAAATAAAATTAAAGGAATAAATAAAATTAAAGAAGACAAAAACCATATCTATTTAAGGGTTGGTTCAGGTGAAAATTGGGATAATTTCGTCTCATTTTGTGTTGATAATAAATATTATGGAATAGAAAATTTATCACTTATTCCAGGGTCAGTTGGAGCTGCTCCTATACAAAATATAGGTGCATATGGGGTAGAAGTAAAATCTTTTATAGAAAAAGTTGAGGGAGTTTTTATAGATAATTCAAAAGAAGAAAAGTTTGATAATAAATCCTGTTTATTTGAATATAGAAATAGTGTTTTCAAAAAAAAACTAAGAAACAAATTCTTCATAACTTCTATTGATTTCAAATTAAATAAAAAAGAAAATTATAATTTAACTTATAAAGACCTTAAAGATTTAGATGAAGATAAGGTATCATTAAAATTGTTGAGAGATAAAATAATTGAAATAAGAAACTCAAAACTTCCAAATCCAAAAGAAATTGGTAACGCAGGAAGCTTTTTTAAAAATCCAATTGTTGAAATTCATACGATTAATAAAATTAAAATAGATTATGATGATTTAGTTTATTTTGAGGGAAATGAAGGATTTAAAATTCCTGCAGCTTGGTTAATTGAAAAGTCAGGGTGGAAAGGTTATAAGAATGAAAATATAGGAATATCAGATAAACATGCTCTTGTATTAGTTAATTATGGTACGAAATCTGGAGAAAAATTAAAGCAACTATCCATAAAGATAATGGAGGATGTAAAAAATAAATTTGGGATTAAGCTTGAGCCTGAAGTAAATATAATTTAATTATCCCTCATAGTAAACACGATAGATTGCATTAGCGTAATCATCTGAAATTAACATAGAACCGTCTTCTAAAATTAAAACATCTACTGGCCTACCCCATGCCTCTTGCTCATCTTCATCCAACCAACCATAAATAAAAGGCTCATAACTCACAGATCTAGAATTTTCTATTTTGACTCTTGTAATTCTGTAACCAATTTTTCTTGATCTATTCCAAGATCCATGTTCAGCAATAAAAATATCTCCAGTATATTCTTCTGGAAACATATTTCCAGTATAAAACTTCAGTCCAAGAGGGGCAACATGAGGTCCTAAATTTTGTACTGGTTTAGTAAAATCTTCACATGGATATTTCTCACCAAACTCTGGATCAGAAATATCACTTCCATGGCAATATGGATAACCAAAATGTTGACTTGGTTTTTGGACTCTATTTAGTTCACATGGAGGGTAGTTGTCACCTAACATATCTCGACCATTATCAGTAAACCACATTTCTCCAGTCTCAGGATGCCAGGTAAAACCTACTGTGTTTCTTACACCATGAGCATATACTTCTTTTCCAGAACCATCAGGATTCATCCTTGTAATAGAAGAATAAACTTCATCTTTGCTTTCGCAAATATTACATGGAGCACCAACAGGCACATACAATTTACCATCTGGTCCAAATGAGATATATTTCCAACCATGATGCCTATCAGATGGATAATCATCTGATATTAATATCGGTTCTTCTGGATAGTCACCAAACTTATCAATGTAATCTAAATTTTCTTCAATATTTTTGAATACCCATATTTTATTAACTTCGGCCACATATAAATCCCCATTAAAATATGCTACTCCGTTAGGCATATTTTTTAACTTATTAGTAATAAGATATTTTTTATCAATTTTTTTATCTCCATCAGTATCTTTAAGAGCAAATACATTGTCCGCTCTTCTATTACCAACAAATATTGTACCAGATGGACTTATTGCCATAGACCTTGCATTTTCTATATCAGATGCATAAACTTCGATTTTAAATCCTTCAGGTAATATTAATCTATCCAGCTGTAAATTTAAATCTTCAACATTCTCATTATTTGTTGAAAATGATCTCAAAAAAGTTATAAAAAGTGTAAAAAATATAGTTTTAATCATATTTAATAATTTTAGTAGGTTAATCTAGTTCAAATAAATATTAAGTATTAACTTAAATAAACTAAACTAAACTAATGGAAAACATTGACATTATAGTATTTGTAAGTTACTGTATAGTTATACTATCAATTGGCTTATATGTTTCAAGA
>CEWJ01033708.1_pt1 | contig 22296 bp, 8 predicted proteins | sample 350291 | NCBI WGS metagenome assembly CEWJ01 (sample SAMEA2622923, study PRJEB7988) | marine metagenome | isolation source: saline water (ENVO:00002010), including | reverse complement strand
CCTATGCTCAACTTGACCCTAATGACAATGAAGATTGGTTGTCTATAACTCTTGATTCTAATGAAGCGGTTGCATTCGAGGTATCGTATAGTCCAACCTCTTCATATAACGGTTCAACATATGTAAATGATGTAATGTTAACACTTTATGATGCAAACATGAATTATGTTGACTCTTCAATTGGCAACAACCCCGAACTTGTTACGATGAATAATTCTGCGGCTGGTGCCGGAAGTCACGGTGGCACAGTTTATGTTCAAGTAACGCGATTTAGCGGTTATGTTGACTATGGAATTCAATTATGGACATGGTCTGTATCATCGAGTGGAACTAGCAATCAGAGTGACCTCGGAAATCCCAACTACGACCTGCCAGACTCTCAAATAGCCCTGTTTTCCGATCCGTTTTGGCCGTCTGTTTTAATCGGCAATGCACCATTTTACTCTGGCGTTTACACTGCTGAATTAGACCAGTATGGAGATAATGAAGACTGGATGGCATTTGCTCTGGGCTCAAATGAAGGTTTTGCGATTGAAATAAGTTACAGTTCTTTTTCATTCGTTAATTCATCTATAATCACTAATGACTTTAGTATAGAAATATATGATGCAAACCTCAATTCAATTGATTTCTCGTCGGGTAATAATCCCGATTATGTGACTACAAATAACTCAGTGACGGGACCAAGTAGCCATTCTGGAATTATTTTTGTCCAGATTGTACGTAATTCTGGTTTTGGAGTCTATGACTTAGAATATTGGACATGGAGTGCCTCTGGTGGGGGCGGCAGCAGCAGCGGCCAAACGGTGCCAAGTCCTTGTGTCGGCAACTCAATTGCACCCGACATATTGGAGCCGAACAATAATCAGCAAACCGCAACCATTGCTTCCTTTTTGCCAATCTACTGCACTGGGCTTAGTGCCGAACTTGATGCTAACAATAATGCTGATGAAGATTATTACGAAATCGAGATGATTAGTGGGGTAACTTATTACTTCAATTTGACATTTATTGATGCTAACGGCGATATCGACGCTAGACTTGAGGATCAGTCTGGAAGTAGTCTGACATTCAATGGGTTTAGTTCAATGAGTTCCTCCAGTGACAATGAAGCAGGCGAGTATACAGCACCAAGCAATTTTACTGCTTATTTTGTTGTCTATCACTATTCAAGCTTCAGTTCAGGCGCAACCGCTAATTCTTATGACATAGAAATCTCAACCGATAATCCTGGAGGCGGTCAGTCATTTTCAAATATACAAGTCGAAATGTCTAACCGTACAAGTTTCACCATCGAAATGAGCGGTTTGGTGGTTGGTGATAGTTATCAATACGATTACTCAAACCAATTTGAATATGTGAACAACGGGACTTTAACTCCAGCCATCACCTATGGGCCATTTAATTTCACCGCTACTAGCACAAATCAAACATTCAACCACTCTATTAGCACGGTAGATATTGAAGGATTCTACGATGTTGCATCAGCACTTTACGACGCTAATGGTAACATGTTGAGTATTGACGGAGATTCGATATATCATGAAGTCCTAGTTTTAGAAACAACGTCATCAACAACTGGAGATATTTATGCATCCAACCTAACTAATGGTGCGCAATATACACTTTATTGGGGTGTCATTAATCTTGATAATTATATTTCCATGATGATTAACAATAATGTAAGCATCGAGGATGCTTTCAATGCAACAATAATCTACTCAGCACAAATTAATTTCACCGCAAATAATACCCCAGCCTACTGGCAGGTGGCGTGGAATAATCCAACAACAATGGATAATTACTCATTCTTTGGTTTGCTACTACCACAAGGCAACACACTTAATCTAACCACACTTGAAGGATATATTGGCATCCACGAACAGGAATTTGTGCCGCAGCTACCTTCAGCAGTTATCATAGACTACTCTTTAAGCGTAAGCTCAACAACCAATGATTTTTCCTCAGAGGGTCTTGATTTAGTCGCCGGCGACACATACTACCAGCAATTTAGAGTCGAAGACTCAAGCGGTGCAGACATTGAATACTCGAATATTTCCAATGTTACTGCAACAGCACAAAATATGTCGTTCGGAACGTTTTATTACACTACTCCATCAATATCTGGAGTGTATTGTTTGTTCACTGATTTATATGATGCAAATTATGTTCAGATAGTTGGTGATTCCGTTTGTGTCCAGTTTATTTTCGATGATGACGCCGACGGCGTTCCTAATGAACAAGACCTCTGTCTAAACACCCCGCAAGGAGCAATGGTAAATTTCGATGGATGTGCCAGCTCACAGTTAGACTCTGATGGTGATGGTTACAATGATAGTTTTGATGATTTCCCGCTGGACAATACCCAGTGGCAAGACACCGATGGAGACGGCTACGGGGATAACCCTGCTGGAAACTCGCCTGATGCTTTCCCAACCGATAATACCCAGTGGAGCGATATTGACGGCGACGGATACGGTGACAATGCGTTTGGTAATTCTGCAGACTCCTTCCCATACGACCCAACTCAGTGGTTTGATACTGATGGAGATGGTTACGGTGACAATGCCAATGGCAATAATCCAGATTTGTGGCCAACAGATGCCTCGCAATGGACCGATTCCGATGGTGATGGCTACGGTGATAATCCAACTGGTACCGCCGGCGATGCGTTCCCATTTGACAACACTCAATGGGCCGATTCAGATAACGACGGATATGGTGACAATTTAAACGGAAATTACCCTGATTTATTCCCCAACGATTCTACCCAATGGGCAGATTCTGACGGTGATGGTTATGGTGACAATGTCAACGGCAACAACGCCGATAAGTTCCCCAATGACCCAACTCAATGGTTTGATTCAGACAATGATGGATATGGTGATAATCAACAAGGTAATGATCCAGATGCGTTCCCAACAGATGGAACACAGTGGGCAGATGCAGATGGTGATGGATTTGGGGATAATCAGAATGGCAATAATGCAGACAAGTTCCCTCAAGACAGCACACAATGGCAGGATTCTGATAACGACGGTTATGGTGATAACGCAAATGGCAACAACCCTGACCTGTGCCCTGCTACGCCATTTGGTGAAGCCGTTGACAGTAACGGGTGCTCTACTTCACAAACAGACCTCGACCTAGATGGTGTGGCCGATGCTGATGATGGCTGTCCAAACACACCCGCAGGAGAAATTGTCAACATTAATGGCTGCTCTGAAACGCAACTGGATGACGATAATGACGGGGTTGTTAACCAGTATGACTTGTGTGCAGCAACACCAGTTAATGCAGTGGTCAACGAGTCTGGCTGTGCTAACAGTCAACTCGATTCAGACAACGATGGAATTAATGACGCATTAGATTCTTGTCCTGCAACCGACCCACAAGCCAATGTCAACGGTTTTGGCTGCGCAGCCAATCAACGTGATATCGACAGTGATGGAGTAAACGATAACCTCGACACATGCCCCAACACCCCGCTTTCTGAAATTGCAGCCAACAACGGGTGCTCAGAATCACAAACTGATTCTGATTTGGATGGTGTGTTCAATAATGTCGACCAATGTCCTAACACCACACTGTCTGACTTAGATGGCGATGGTGAGTTTGACATTGACTCAGTTGGCTGCTCGCCGACTCAGTATGATGATGACAATGACATGATCGATAACACCGTTGATGTTTGCCCGGCTACTCCAGCTGGTGAGCAGGTTGATTCGGATGGTTGTGCTCAGTCACAACTCGACGAAGATAATGATGACATATGGAATTCAGCAGATTTGTGTTTCGATACTGCTGAAGGACTGGCAGTAGATCAAAATGGTTGTTCGGAATTCCAGAAAGATGACGACCAAGATGGTTTAGTCAACGCATTAGATGTGTGTCCAAATACACCACCGTCGGAAATTATTGACCAAAATGGTTGTAGTTTGACCCAACTCGATACTGACGGAGATGGTGTCAATGACCTTGATGATGCATTCCCCAATGACAAAACCGAATCAATGGATACCGACCAGGATGGTGTTCCAGACCGACTGGATGCGTACCCGTTAGATGCGGCCCGGTCAGAAGCAGAAACTGAGGATGAGGGAAGCGGATTCATGTTCATACTAGCTGCTATATTCGCAATTGGTGTAATCGGTGCTTTACTAGTAATTAGGAACAGCAAACAAGAAACTGATACTTCTCCATTCAGTCAGTCGACTTTTGAAGATGAATCTACTGAAGCAAACATGTCAGAAATTCTCGAGTCCAAGGATGTTCCAATTATTGAACAACAAACAGAACAACAAGAAGTCTACGAGGGACAAACATGGGAGGAGAATGGTGTGCACTGGTCTATGGCACCAGATGGCTCGCTATCTTACTATGATGTTAACACGCAATCATGGTTACCATACGAAAACTAACTACAAGCACACCAGTTATTGTTTTGGTTAGCTTGCCGGTGTGCATTGCTGCTGAATTGCGACCGATAACAATCTAGATGTTTGTTCAGACAATTCCTTGAGCCTGCATAGCCTCAGCAATCTTAAGGAAGCCTGCTACATTGGCACCAAAGACATAATCGCCTTCTCTACCATACTGCTTGGCAGTTTCTGCAGCATTTTTGTGTATGTTTACCATAATCGTTTCAAGCCTCTGGTCAACTTCTTCTCTAGACCAAGAAAGTCTGAGGGAGTTTTGTGACATCTCAAGACCCGAGGTGGCAACACCACCTGCGTTGCTGGCTTTACCGGGAGCAAATAGCACACCGTTCTTGTGGAACACTTCGACCGCTTCTGGAGTACAAGGCATGTTAGCACCCTCGCCGACTGCAATAACGTTGTTATCAACAAGCATTTGGGCTTCTGCACCATTTAGCTCATTCTGAGTCGCACAAGGTAACGCCACATCGACATTAACACCCCAAAGACCGTTGGGCGTTGGTTCGGGGGCTGATGCTGTGAAAGTGACGCCTTCAAAGGCATCGGCATATTCCGAAATGCGGCCTCTTCGATTGTTTTTCAAGTCCATAATCCAGGCCAACTTTTCTCGGTCGATTCCGGCAGGATCGTGGATATAACCGCTAGAATCTGACATTGTTACCGGCACACCACCTAAATCCAGAACTTTCTCACAGGCATATTGTGCTACATTACCAGAGCCACTGATTGACACAGTTGCCCCTTCGAATGATTTCCCTTTGGTTGCTAGCATCTCTCTGGCAAAATATACTAAACCATATCCTGTTGCCTCTGGACGGATTAGTGAACCGCCATATGACAATCCTTTGCCAGTTAGAACTCCGGCTTGGAAATCGTTGCGTAATTTTTTGTACATACCAAACATGTAACCTATTTCTCGGCCACCGACACCAATATCTCCTGCGGGAACGTCACAATCTTGTCCGATATGACGCCATAACTCCATCATAAATGATTGACAAAATCGCATAACTTCCTCGTCAGACTTACCTTTTGGATTAAAATCTGCACCTCCTTTACCGCCACCCATTGGTAGACCGGTTAGGGAATTCTTGAAAATTTGCTCAAATGCCAAGAATTTCAGAATAGAGGCGTTGACACTTGGATGGAACCTTAATCCACCTTTGTATGGTCCAATCGCACCATTGAATTGAATTCTGAAACCGCGATTTACCTGAACGTTGCCTGAATCATCAACCCATGGAACTCTGAAATGAATTAGCCGGTCTGGCTCGACAACTCGTTCAACAATAGAAGTATACTCAGGATGTGCCTCAAGGACGGGCTCTAGCGATTCTAGAACCTCGAGAACGGCTTGATGGAATTCTGGTTGATCTGGATCTCTTGACTTGACTTTTTCGTATATTTCTTTAATAGCGCTCATGATGACACCTAGGTGGTTTGTATTGACCTGCCCAATTTTTTCCCCTTTCTAATGCTTGCCCCATATGGAGCGATACAATATGGGTTTAGTTGAATGGACAGACTGTATTGAAGCGTTTCAATCGCTCGATTCTTCTTGCTCCGTTTGCATCGAGTTCAGACATCGACCGAATCGACTCCTCTATCATTGCATGCTGATCTGATTGTAATCCGATAATTCTACGCAGGACATCAAGCATCGACCACTCATCCTCTGAAATCACTTCGTCGTCAAGTGCAGCGATTAACGCGCTCTGATAAGTGGTCACGTCTCCGAGATGGTGTCCCGAGTAATCCTCGGCTAAATTGTCAAATGGGTTTTTTTCCTCCCCTCTAGCTATCGAGACACACTCTGCGGTATCGCCTGGTGAAATTCCTAATGCATTGGCTAGGACATGAAGGATAGTTGCCTCATCATCGGTAACTATCGCATCTTGTAACGCGATTTCTACCGTCTTAAGGTAAAGGTACAAACTACGACTTGGTGTTACGCTCATGTTACAATCTATCCGTGCTTGGTATATGATTCTATCATTTACTTTTGTTTACTTTACTGCTTATTCGACTTACTGAAAGCCGATTATTTTAATAACAAATAGAGAATCACATGTATTACAAGCGTAATACAATTTGTCACCAAAATGAATACGTTTATATGCCTAGAGCATTACCATTACATGAGGAAGACACATGGGAGTTCCAAGTTCGCACATTTCACTTCGTATCAATGAAGAGGATTTGATGCTACTAGACGCCAAAATTGGCCAGTTAGGTGCGAGAAACAGATCCGATGTTGTTAGACTTGCAATCCAGGAATATCTGCGTGGCCAACCAAAATTACCAGACATGGACACGGTTAAAATCGCGCTTGGTCGAAGGGACAAGATGCACTTAGACATGCTATACGAACTTGAGGGGACCAGCAAAGAACAGGCTGCATTAGAGGGCTTGAAACTCTACATCAAGCAAGCTAATGCCAGAAGTATGGAGACATTACAACTCAAAAAAGCGCTAGACGAATCTAGAGCTTTAACAATTAAAAGTGAAGATTACCAACAATAAGGTGAGAGTGCAGAGGGGATGGGAAATGAAGCAAAACGAGAATAATAATCGTGATGCTACCCTCGGTGGTGCAAAAGACAGATCCAATTTTGTCACCATCAACAACTTGCGGATACGTGCCCGCCTCGCACGTGATGGATCAGATGGTGAGGGGACATCTAACGGTGGCTCTCCCTTTTCCCCCCACGGAGGCGGTTGGGGGGATTCAAATTCCACCCCAGCCAGCTGATTGGTGGTTCCCACGTGCCCAGCCCCACTTATCTGGGCACAATTATTGCGATTAGTGCGGCCGCGATGCCAATCCTTTAGAATCGCCGACGCGACTATCACTCTATGGCGGGAAATTATGTGGATGGTGAGTCTGATAGTTTCCCATTTTTAGCGCACGAATTCCCGCGACCTGGACAAATTGATATGATTAGGGAGTGCAGGGGTTCCCTAAAATCTAACGGGCATCACCTTGCGGCAGCTCCAACTGGTATCGGAAAAACCGCCGCTTCAATTGCTGCTGCGCTAGAAATCGCCATGAACAGTTCCATAAAACCCCACATTCTATTTCTGACCGGTAGGCAATCGCAGCATAAGATTGTCATTGACACTGTAAAAAAAATAAATTCTAGATTATCTGCTCAACATCGGCGTGTCAAAGTTGTTGACATAATCGGCCGAGAATCAATGTGCGAAGTGCTCGACATACAGTCAGGACGTTGCTTGTGTGAGGAAGGCTCCAGTGAATCGGCAAGACCAAGATTAAAAGAAGATGTAAGAAACTTCATTCTGGAATCACCAAGACATGTTTTTGAGACTGTGGAGAAAGCCAAGACATTCGGCATATGTGCATGGCAAACCTGTCGTAACGCAGCAAAGGATTGTGACATACTGGTATGTGATTATAATCACGTATTTGCCGAACAAGTACGAGAAAGTTCGCTACCTGCAATGGGAATCTCGCTGCAGAATACGATTTTGATAGTTGATGAAGCGCATAATTTGCCGGATCGTATCAGAATGAGTATGGAGCGTGTAATAACTCCAACTATAGTTAGAAACGCCGTTTTTGAGTTGGAGGAATATATGGGTGAAATAGAAAAAATTACTATGAAAAATTCCACGAACAGTTCTCCCCACTTATTGGCTGAAGTAGATTGGTGTTTAGAGGTGATGAAACTGTTTCGGACAAAAATTTCTGATTATTTCAAAACCCTTCATGACAAAATAAGTGATGAGGAGGAATTACTGATTGAGATAGATGAATTTTCCCGAATATTACACTTGGCCTGCGATGAATATGAGGGCGCTACTGGCCAATTGAAACTTGAAGCAGACTCGAAAGCAATACCCTACACACCGCACAATCGCTTGGAAAAATTACAACACACCTTGAGTTTAGTGGATGTTGATACTGAAGATGAAGAAGATTCAACCGAACCATATGCTCACAGAATTGCCCACATAATCGATTCAATAGTCCGTTATGGCCAAACCACTGCACTTTGCATGGTATTCTCGCCTAAAGGTAAAGAAGGAAAAATAACCACTCACTTACTCGACCCCGGTGTATTATCTGGGCCTCTGTTTGCCAAAACTGCTGGTTCAATACTTATGTCCGGAACGCTCTATCCACCATCGATGTATGCAGACATCCTAGCCCTGCCAAAAAGTCTAACCACCAAGACGTCATATGTTTCACCGTTCGCTGGAGAGCGAAGACCAGTGCTAATTGCTAGAGATGTAACGACAAAATATAATCAACGGTCCACAGTTATGTGGGAAAAAATGCGCGCCCACATTCAGGCGTTAATCGATGGAAGCGAAGACCATGTTGCAGTTTTTTGTCCATCATATCGACTTATGGAAGAAATACTCGGTGATCAATCATTCATTGGGGTGACAAAAATTACTGAATCTAGAGATTGGTCAAAAGATGATATCGACCGAGTCGTTACGAAATTAAAAAATGAGCGCAGGATTGGCAAACGGATATTACTGTGTGGCGTGTTTGGCGCTAGGCTATCCGAAGGAATCGACTACAACGAGGGTGTTCTCGGATCAGTGGTTTGTATTGGCATACCAAACCCACCGCCCTCGGTATTATCGGATTCGTTGAAGAAATATATTGGTGATAAATTTGGGCAACAAAACGCCTGGCGTTACACAGTGACTCAACCGGCTATTAATTCAATACTTCAGGCAATGGGCAGACCAATACGCTCAATTGAGGATCGAGCACTGATACTTCTGCTCGATAATAGAAACGACCACAGGACCTATCGTGAGTGCTATCCAACAGCAATGAAAATGAACACTTCAAATGAACCAGCATCGACAAAATCCTTCGCAACAAGATTCTTCAGAAGAGTAAAACGACTATCGTAATCAGACAAAAAGGTTCATTGATGTTTGGTGGATAGCACCCGCCATGGCAGACTGGGAATTAGTCGACATATCACTAGACAGACCAGAAACCAAAGTCAGCGACCCAAGCAATCCTGATATCGGTGGCTTGCAATCGCAGGTGGAAAACCTGCACCGAGACTTTTGGCAAAATGCCAACCATCTCGCTGAGGTTGAAGAGCGACACAAACAGGTTTTGGTTAGTTCAGGCATGATTCCAGAGAGTCATCTTGCCGCCACTGAGCCTAGCCGGAAATTGAATTGGTTCGTTGAAGAACTTAATGGCAGAGTCAACCCGGATGGGCTGTCGATTCCACTGAAAGGATTGGAAATCGATGATATAAGTATTCAGAAAAAAACAGAGGATAATGAAACCGCTATCAAGTTCATATTCACAGAAAAGGATGGCAGTGAATTAGAGCGTGTAGTGAGCATAAACCATGATGATTTTGGCGCAGAATTTTCAGCCAGTTTCTTCAACAATTGGTTGCATATCAGATGGTAGCAATCATCGGTTGGGGATTGCTGCTAAGCTAGTGATTTCTTGAATCATCCTCTCCAGTGCAAGTTGGGCTGCTTGTTGATGTTGAGCGCCCATCTCATCACGACTGTAACGGGCCATTTCGAACATGTTATCGAGGGCCAACAACGCATCATCTGAAATCTGAGGCATTGCTTGCCTGATAGCGACTTCAAACTCACGCACTGTTTCAAAGTCCCTCCTCAGGAAGCCATTCTGTTGCAGTACAGTGCACAAATTCTGATAACAGTTGAAGATTGCTTCCCGTATTGAGTCACCGGCCGCTAACAATTCGGCAGTGTAAGCAAACACCTCTGCAGCCTCCTGCATCAATTCATTGTTGGACCTACGCAGATAAATTACTACACCCAAACCAGTTAAAATCACAACTAATACCAACAGAGCATATGCCCACGTAGGAACTTGTCCTTCCTCAGCATCGAAGCGGTATTGTGGGTTGAACTCACCAGATAATCGATACTGATCGAATTCTGCCCTACTGATATCTGATATCACTGGGTCACTAATTACAGCATCTATGGTGACATAACCCCATCTATCGAAATTACCGTAGGGGTCTTCCCGTGGAAACTCAAATGCAGCAACACCCGATGGGTCTGTTACTACGGTTCGAGGATCGGTAAGTATGCTGTTTGACTCATTTCTTAGAGTGAAAGTCACCGGAATTCCAGGGACGCCTAAATTTGTATCATTAGCAAGGATCGTTATGCTGCCAAATACGTCTTTATTACCGCTTTCAGCAATTTCTGCAATGTCCCACTCAAAATCAACATTGAGTTTGATAAATATCTCCCGGCTGATGGATTTACTATTGAGGTAATAAGTTGAATTCTCTAGCACATCCAAATGGATGTATTGAGAGCCAATACCATACCAAGATGGTGCGACGGTATCAATTGTGAAATTGCCATTAGACCAAGTTATTGTTACATCATCACTCGATATGCACTTTGCTCCCTCTCTTTGCGAGGCACAATCTGTTCCGTTACCGATGTTAATCAGCAGATTTTCAAATATTTCACCCATTCCGCCTATTTCAGAAATTGAGCCTGAAATGGTAATTGGACCGAAGGTGCCATCAGACCTTATACCAAAGGTGGTTGAATTAGCATCAATTGAAACTAATAGGTCTGCCCAGACATATCCAACTACTGCTTCATCGGTTCCAATGTGTGAGTAACTGCCCGGGAAAATAAACTGAATATCATGCAAACCTCTAGCCAAATTTTGCTCGGCAAATATAATCACATCCCAGTTTCCATCATCACCAGTTTGGGTAGATGCGACAAGTTCCCCATCAAGATAAACCTCTAGTGTTTCTCCTTCTAAGCCTTCATTGGTTAATGAATCAATGTCAAACAGTCTACCAGAAAGTTCCCATAATTCACCCCTAGTAACTTGTGAATTACTGTCAAATGAAACTGTTAGGTCTGACCTGTGAGCAAGGAAAAATACCTTGTCGGTGCTGTTTGCCCTATAGTAGCCTTGACTGCCCGAATAAGCGGTAATTGTTCGATTACCAAATTCAAACAGATCGCTTACCGTCCAATCATACGAGAACTCCCCGTTTGAATCTGTAACCAATGCAGTAATTGTGATACCATCAATGATTAACTCCACTTGGTGACCGCTTATTGGCGTTAATTGGTTGTCTGCGACACTGCCCGTGATACTGATATTTTGGCCAACAGCTACGGTTTCGGGAATTTCTACGGTCAGAACGATGTGGCTGAATATATTCCATGTTGCATTTGCGTAACTAGGCAAGTAGAATTCACTACCATTGAATTTTATTTCTAGCAGCACTGGCCCTAATGCTGCATTGGCTGGGACCGGGTAAATTGCGGTAAAGACACCGTTTTCATCAGTATCTACATTGGTCATGAAACTGCCATCTAGCCATACTTCAACTGTCAGGTCTGGAAGTGGTTTGTCAACTAAGTCAAGTAGCAACCCCTCGATGGTCATTACTGCCTCACGATCAACATCACCACCAGGTGTAATCAGAGTTATTTGGGTTGGAACACTGATATTGAACGGGACTGTTGTCGAACTTGGTTGGTAATATTCAGGGTTAGAGGGCTCGCCAACGCCAATAGGGTCGACCCAATCTCGACCCCCGTAAAATTCTACGGTAATAGTGTGGGCTCCTGCCGATATGTCTTCGGGCAGAGGATATCCGAGACTAAACTGGCCGTTCTGTGCCTCAGTTTCCACACTGGCTACTGAAACATCATCGATTACCAGATGAACTACCGCTGAACTAGGAACGCCACCTATAGTTAGACTCTGCCCTAAATCATCCAACAGGGAACCATTAACAAATAAATAATCACCAGCAATTAAAAATTCGGGGTAGTCGGTGATAGTTATGTTAGTTTCAGCCAGCACTACAAATGTTGAATTCGACTCAGTGCCCAATAAGCCAGTGGTCCCGGGCGTGCCTGTGTAGAGAGCATTCACATCCTTGGGTCCGACGGTCATATTGGCTGGTGTCGTCAATAGTGCTGATGCGGACCCACTCTCGGATGTTGTCGCTACGGTACTGATGTCAGTGCCATTTAGCGAGATTGTAATCAGTTGCCCCGACACAGGCTTTCCAGTGTTATCGATTAATAATACTTCTATGGACACATCACTACCTCTCTCAACTCTATCGTTTAGACTTGGTTGGCCTTGAGAATCCAAGACTGGATCGATGAAAATAATTTCAGTGAAACCTCGACTATCAAATAAACTGGTTGTATTAGAGCCAAGGTAAAAGTTGACTGCAGGGATATATGTGGCGCTCAATGAGTGATTGCCGGCAGCAAATCCAGAGGATAACAGAATTGTTGCATTCCAGAACCCGTCCTGACCAACAACCCCGCCTGCCACAGTAAATCCAATTGATTTATCATCTATTTCGAAGAGGATATTGGCCGGCAATACCGTTCCATCTACTTGTTCTAATCCGCTACCATTATCGGAAATAATCTGGCCAGAGATGTTAAACGATTCTCCGGCAACAGGATTAGCAGCGATATCATCAACGACCAAAAATGTCAGTGAGCGGACATTAATGGTAGAGAAATTTGCCCCCGCACTCAGTAAGTCCACGCTGCCACCGAAAATTATCTCGACGTTAGTTAAACCAAGTGGTTGAGAGAGTGGGATGGTGTGGGTGATGTTGGCAAATCCTTGACTGTCGGTGGTAACCACACCAATTTGACTGTCTCTAAATTCATAACTGACATCGTAACCACTCAGTGGCTGGAATAGGTTTGATGATTCCACCAGTTTCGCAGTTATGTTTACACTATCACCTCGATTAACAACAATTGCGTTAAGCGGTTGAATGGAATCAAACTGAGTCACTCCGAAAACAAACACCCCAGTTTCGATCGATGAACCAAGATAAAATCTTGAAGACCCATCTATGACTGAGATTACTAAGGTCTTGGCGCCTCGTAGCGTTCCGTTGTTCAAGGTATCAGTTGGCACAGACATGTTGAATGAGCCGTTGGATGTAGTAGCGAATGAACTAACCAAAGTTTCATTTTCATTATTCAACCAATTTGCTCTCAGGTTTACTGACTCAATTAAGTCTCGGCTATTATCATCATCATCAATAACCTTACCTGCAACATTGAAATCGACGCCGGCGATAACATTACTTGGGATAAAGTCGATGCGAATGTCTGTATTACCTTGGATTGTGATGTTTAGTTTAGTTGTATTACCGGTGTGCCGAGAATTACCTTTGGCTAGTGGGTCTGTCAAATCATCACTGACACTAACAAGGATTTCATACGCACCAGGCGCAATTCCCGCTGCAGTCCAAGTCAGATTTGCAGTGCCGTTCTCATCAGTAAGAGAATTACCCATCGAGACATTAGAATTATTGAAATCAAAGTAAAATTCAACTGTGACCCCCTCCAGACGGCTCAAGTCAGCCAAGTCTGAGACTATGACTGATAGTTCTACATCATCGTTGGTCAAGGTTGTTAACTCACGAATCTCCCCAAGTTCAACAACAAATTCAGATTCTACACCAACTAGGACGGTCGGTGTTGGCAATGCCGAGATAGTACCAGTTGCCTCGTCAACTATTGGTTCTTCTGAGGCATAATATGGTCCGCCCTCAGGCTGTTGTGTGTAGAAATCAAATCGTATTTCAACATCATAACCATTTGAAGGCAAGGTTGTTGGCATGGTGATATTTTCAGAAAAGTTTGATGTTAGATTATCAACCACACCCTGCGCTAAATCGATGTTTCTACCGTCTTCGGTAACTAGCACCATGGAGTATTGTGTGATGTTATCACCAAGAATTGGGGTTTGGTATACCCCGTCAAATATCGAGCCATTAATCCATAGGTTGTCACCAAGGTGAGTCCAATCTTGACTGATTACTATGTTCCAGCCTATCTCACCTTTCACTCGCATTAATCCAACGCCTGATGAGGGTGAATAATCATCGCTGCCGTTGTATACAACTTGCAACACATAATCGCCAGCCACTAAATTAGGGTCAAGGCTGACTATTTTTTGAATCTGTCCGGAGAGATTGGAGGTTGTATTAAACCAGACTCCATCAAACAAGAAATCGTAATCCCCCACAGTTGATGCAACACCTTGCCCCCTATGGTCAGCAATAATCAACTCGAATAATCCGTCGTAGCCCCTTAATTGTGGTATCGATTCAAACTCAAATTGTAGGAAACTTTGCAATCTGTAGGGTGCACCAGTGGATAAATTGGCATCGTCCGTCGCTTGAATTGACTGCGGGATAAACCGTAATCTGACTTCAATTTCACCTGCGCCAAATGTCGCAAGTTGAGCGGTTAATTGTCGTTGTATAGCAAAAGTTCCGTTGACTGGCTCATTGAATATGTCGCTCCATGGGTTAAATGTGCCATTTTCTCTCATCGACAACACTAGTTGACCACCCATATCAACTGGGTTTGGCCCCAATGATCTAGCTGTTCCATTAACCCAAATATCTTGGTTGACCACAAATATGCTTTTATCTGATAGTGGGCCTTCAACAGTTGCTGTAAGATTTGGAGCTTCTCGAACATCCAAAGAAAGTGATAATGTTGATGGCCTGAGATGGAAGTCAGATACTGCGATTGGCGGATCAAACTGTTCAGACCATCCCTCGAACCATAACTCAGCAGAAATAAGTCCGAGTGTTTCAGTCTCATCTAGTTCGAGATTGATTGACCAAGCACCGGATGTAGTTACTATGCCAGATATATTGTTGGAGCCGTTGACGCTTGAGGTAAATGATAAGTAAATACTAGATTCGCCAGAGTCAAAAGAGTAACCAACTGGGACATTTTCATATTCAATCTGTCCTTGTATTGTTGTTGTTGAGCCGGCCCCGACTATCGGTGCACCAACAACTAGCGGGAACTCATGGGTAATTACCGAATCATCAGTTAGATTCACCCAACTGGAAAATAAAATTACATCCCTTGGAATTAACTCAAAAGCACTGTGTCTCAAAAGCAGCGAGTAAACACCCGGGTCTAATTCAACGGATAGAATGTCGTTAAATGTGAAATTGCCATTAGCATCGGTTGTCACTTGACCAACAGATAGTTCTTCGGTTAATTCTGCGGAAGGATTCGAAAATGGCACAAGGAACGCAGATAGATTATAATTAGGAATTTGGGTTGAGTTATCGGCAAAGACAAATTGTCCGGAGAATTCGAATCTGTCAGTTAAATCGCGATCAATACTCAATGGAGTTATTGTTTGATTGCTTATGGTTAGGTTTTCTGATTGCGGGCAAGAATCAAATGGCACCCAGCCTAAATCTATTATTCCGGCCCCAGTATCAAATGATAGTTTTACTTCGCCCCACGACGAGAAATCATTGGTTGTTACCGTATATCCAACACCATTCCATTCACCACCCACATAACCAGTGACATATCTGGCTGGCAAACCTGCTAATCGAGCCATTGTAACAAATGCAGTATTGTAATCACTACACTGGCCAATGCCGTTATTGATTAGGTAACTAGTAACATCAACGCCGGTAGGTCTGGGTGTGGGCGTGTGATACAAGTTGAAGTTGTATGTCTCATTGCCTTCCCGCAAGAATTCACTAAGTGTACTTGCGACAGTATAGGCATCCTGTGAGGTGGCATTCTGCACGATAGAATTAACTGTTTCAGTTACCACGAATTCTGATGATTGTTGGTCATTGAAGCTGTCTGGAACAATTAATTGATAATCAAAACCTTGAGACACCTGCGAGTTTGCTGATAATGAACTCCAGTCTAGGAAATATTCTTCCTGTCTAAGGTTAAGTCTACTTATCTCGCCAAAATCAACCTTGATATTATGAGTGTCATTGGAGCGTTGCAACGTTGCAGCCGGGTCTGACCAGAAAGTAATGTTTCGATAATAAGAGGATACTGGTAGATTTCCAACCCCAATCAATTGATTGTAGGTTATTTCCCAGTCCACCGTACCGTTGGACAAACTATCTTCTGGCAGTTGACTGGAATTATCAACATTTGGCACCAATGGCGTAAACGGGTGTACATCCTGTAAATTTGCATATGTAGAACCGGTGTAGAAGTCATTGGTGTTCAACCGCCATCTGTGGACTTGGTTGATGTCGACATCTCCTGTTGTATTGTTCGCCCAGAATACAATTCCATCATCAACAATGTCATCTGTTGGGTCAAACGGGTCGAAGGGAGAGTTAACACACAAAGTTCCCCAAAATGCTACCGGACATTCGTCGCCATCAATCATACCACCGCCATCCGTGTCGGGGTTAGTCCAATCAGTTCCGGTTAGATTCTCGATAGCATCCGGTATGCCGTCACCGTCAAAGTCTTCCGGCAATACATCATCTAGCGGGTTTGACTCTGGGTTCGTGCCGTCCGAATATTCAGTTCTATCATCAACACCCCCACTGTCGGTATCAAACAAACTTGGGTTAGTCACCCATGCATCTGTGCTACCGTTACCTATGCCAATCCAAATTAAGTCACAACCGATGGTATCTTCAAAATAATTGTTCAGCGTATCACCATCATCATCCAAAAGGTTACTACAGGGCTCATTGGGGTCTGTTGAGTCAAATACCTCATCAAAGTCACTAACTCCGTCTGCATCAGTATCGACTAGATTTGGATTTGAGAACCAACCGTACACTCCCAGTATTTCTTCCCAATCTGCTAGACCATCACCATCTGAGTCCTCATAGTCGTCGTCGCAATATTGTTGAGTTGTGGTTATGGTTCCTGCTGCAGTTGCATCGGTATGACAAAAAGAGCCATTTCTATTCACGACTTCGGTTACTCCCGGTGATGGACCCACCGAAACCGCGACCAAAGCCTGTCCTGAGATCAATCCGTAGTTGAACGGAGTAAGTGTTCCAGACAGATTATACCATCCTACACCACCTTCGGGGTTGAACCCAGAGGTATCCTGGATAGACAACAGAGAATTTTGGGAATCCCAAGTAGTAATTGTTGTTGCAAAATTAACAAACGAATTACACGGGTCTGTTCCGTGAGTCACATTTAGTTCCTCACCATCATTAACTCCGCCAAAGTCTGAATCAGCGACATCCCATAGCGTACAAGACAGATTCTCCTCCCAATTTTGTAAACCATCTTGGTCCTGATCGCCTGAATCTTCCTTCCTTGTAGGGTCTGTTTCACCTGGATCTAATACCCCGTTGCTGTTGTTGTCCTCTTCACCGTCGTCAAGTTCATCGCCATCGGTATTGTTGTTGCGCGGGTCACTGGCCTGTGCCGGATTACCATACAATCCGTTGACCTCAACCCCGTCAGGAATTCCATCATTATCGGTATCTGAAGCAGTTGGGTCAGTCAACAAGACCAGTGCTTCATAGGAGTCATTTAGTCCGTCATTATCGCTATCTGCTCTTTGCGGGTTTGTTGAGGTAATGCCGTCAACTTCTGCGGTATATGTTGCACAACCACCCGGGCCAACACCGGTTACTGGGTCGCAAGGGGATGTTGTTTCAGTTGGATTTCCTTCAGTTCCAGGCCGGAAACATGGTACAGAGCCGCACATTGTTGTCCAAGTTGGATTGATATATTCAAGTAAGTTGTTCAATCCATCGCCGTCTGGGTCACCATTAGGCCCATCAAAGTTTGATGGCGATGTGGCATTAAGCCCGTTTGCTGCTTCCCAGCCGTCGGGCATTCCATCACCATCGGTGTCCCATCCATTTACATCCTCATCGATTAACCCGTCGCCATCATCATCATCAGATGCGCAGTCTGCATCGCCATCCCCATCAGGGTCGGCTGAATCAACCAGACCGTCTTGATCATCGTCAAAGCCGTTAGCACAAATGTTGCCGACTGGATCCTCATCGCACAATATTGTATTGCCGTTGCCATCAGCACCAACTGTACCACAACCGAGACGCTGATATTGTAGCGAATCTTCTTCGTTCCAGTTACTGACGGGAACCGTACCATTCCACCATATACCGTTGTCCAATAGATTTGGCGTGGCAGGATTATCCCAACCGATCGGCATCAAGTAAGTATACTCTTGGAGATTAGACATGCCATCACCATCTGGGTCACCAACAGCGCCGTCGTCATTGGCACTTGACAGTGGGTCAAGGCCATACTTCCATTCCCAACCATCTGGTAGTCCGTCATTATCGGTATCTGGGTCATTGGGGAATGAATTTATCAGATACTCCAACCCATAAGTTAGCCCATCGCCATCTTGGTCGGTACTCGAGGCACTGGCCTCAATGGCAAAGAAATTTATCGACGCTATCGAAGCAAGAAGCATCAGTGAAATTAACGAAAGTGATTTGATAGCATCAATGTGTTTAGTTACCTGCAAATTTGCAGCCGGACTATACACTGATGAGCGCTTACGCATGTTACCAACATGTGTGGGCTGTTTTTATAATTGATAAGGCAAATGGTACGATGTTCATACAATGAGTCGTAATAACAGAAATTTGGGTTCAGATATTATCCAGCTCATCTAGCAGTTCTAGGTCGTCATCTTCGGTGACAGGAGCGGGTATCTCCATTTCTAGTTCATCGGTTTCATCATCAGCCTTCTCTTGCTCTTCTAGTGGTATTTCAACGACTTCAGCAGCGGATGAATCATAACGACCACGACGATAGACTGCAAGCACAAATAACAACACTAATCCAGCGCCGAGCAACATAGTTTGTGGTTCGGGATCATACAACTCGTTCATGAAGCATCCCAATCCAGAGCACTCAGTCTTGAAAGTGAACTTCGATAGTTGAGTAAATGAGACATTATATGGCACTTCGTCATCCATTGGAGTAACCTTGAGTATAAATTCAACATCAGTGCCATCCTTGAGTTTATCCGGGGCAGTCAATTCTACAAAGAAATCCTTGCTGGTGTAGGCAGGCATAGTTAACAGCAAAAACCCACCACCATCTTGCGACGATGAAGCAGAAATCTCACCTTGCCAACCGAGTGGTTCCTCTAACTCTATTACAACATCCAATGGGACATTGTTATCATTGGCGATTCTAAATTCGATGCTTCTGGATTCCAGTGACGAGAATCTGGTATATTCACTCTTCTGGGTTATTGGCAAACGGCCGGGTTGAACATCCTCTTCCACTTTTACCACAATGGGCAGATCAAAGTAACGAGCCTCATTTGAATCAACTCCCTCCTCAGAGACCTGTAGGTAAATAGTTTGATTGCCAGCCTCAACATTTTCTGGCAGTGTTATGCCCAATGTAATATCTTCATACGTCTCAGATGCCAGATTAATTACGATGACATCAGCACCACTTGAATCCTTGATGCTGTAATCCCATGAACTATAGCCTTCATCTGCGTCTATGTTTCTTTGCAAGTCCTTGGGGTTGACAATGCGCCATGTCGTTTCTCCAGCAATATCACTGGTATCCGAAATTCTAACAGTGTAGTCGATGAATTCTCCCGGGTCGACTGGTCCAACCACACCTAGGGTGCCGCCATCGCTATCCGAAATCACCTCAGCCAGAATACCGAAGGTTCGATGGACAGTGAACATGCTATCGGTTTTTAGTTCAGAATCACCAGAACTAGTCGTCTCTAACGAAACTAGTCCAATGTCTTGTGAATCCCGGTCGGATGGTGGATATATTTCCATTCTTACCGTCAATATGTCGTGCGAGCCAATGTCAGGAGTTACAGAGTTTATACCCTCCTCAGTCAATTCCATTCCTGTGTCATTATCGAAGAACTTGTATTGCCATGAAGTAGGCATTTCGTTAACTCTCATGAAGAAAGAGTCAGTGTCGAATCCTGAATTGAAGATATCGATATAGAACTCGCCGACTTCGTCAGCGTCAATGTAGTGAGATAGTGTTTCATCGTAAAAATCCGGTCTGGTCGAATCAGAAATTTGTATTTGGTGCTCCTCATCCTCATAAATCGACACGCGTGGTGGAGCATAAACACCAACCTCTTCAATGTTTAATATTATCTCAACCACGGCAACTTCGGTGGTTGTTCCGTCAATATCAGCAAATGCTCGGGCTTCAATCTCTAATTTTTCAGGAGTGTTTGATAGGTCACCTTCTGGAACATCAATTTGTAGAATAGGTCTAGCCGTTGTTCCACCACCCTGCAACGAGTAACCCTCTGGTTTATCCCAAATTGGGTCAGACCAAGAAGAGGGAAGCGATCTTGCTAGATCGAATTCTACATCCAAATCAGATGATGTTGAACCAGTATGTTCTACCAAAAATTCCACACTAGAGGTTTGTCCCGGCGCAATCAAGACAGTATCTGGTTGGTTACTAGGCAATGATAGGTAAATTCCATGCTCCATAAATTCTAGACCCTGATGCTCAAATAATACCGTATGACCCTGAATGTCCTTGATTTCCAGCGTCACATCATATTCGCCCGGTTGGATGCCCTGGTTGAAAACATAAGTGAAATTGCCTACCAGACCATTGTTGTCAAGAGTCAGGTCGTCATCTTCAAATTCTTCGTTGAAAACTGTGGTTGCTCCTTCGTTAGCACTGAGAATTAAGTTTACGCTTTCGATATCATCGCGGCCAAATGCGTCCTTTACTTGCAGAGTAAATTGCATTTCTCTAAACTCTTGACGATGATTAGGAAACCACTCAAGAACTTCTGAGTCTGTCCAACCGGCGCCTGGTCGATGAACTTTGACTGCTGAGTTAGCAAGAGCGTTTGCTTTAACCTCTAATTTTGAAAAACTGCTAGTGGAATCGATGTCGCCGAATTGAACCTCAACATCGCAATTCTCCCCGCCCCCGGTGATGCCGCCACCACCTTGGCATCCATCAATAGTTGCGTCGATTTCAAGGCCCAGCTTCTTACCGTTTTCAACCAAAAATCCCGCTTCAGGAATCTCAAAATTGATGACGTTTACTGCGTAATTACAGGAACCTCCGCCGATTCCACCAAAGCCACCGCCCTCGGTGCATGGATCATCTAAATTGAGGACGACTTGTTCAACGGTGGAGCTCCCAGATTTCAGTTTGAAAGTCACATCCGTGGTTGCACCATCGTTGCCAGTAAATTTTAGGTATATCGACAGCTCGATATAATTACTCGCTCCTTCCCCGAAAAATCTGATGTCACTAATCATTTCGTTAGTGTAAAACTCAACTGTCGATAAGACGCTTAATTCCTCGGACGAACCGTCTGGCTCTGCGGTTGATATCGACCCTTCCCCACCAGAACCCGAAGTCGGTGTGTCAATAAACAGGTCGTATGACTCATTTGAGGAACTTGAGCCAAATACGTTTGAATCGGCCAACGAGACGGGGTTTATTGTCCCAGTGTGACCTAAAATTGGCATTACTGATGCCAGAATTAATATGACAATTGCAGATGAAATAAGCCGGGCGCCTGCGTTGTCATCATCGTGCGACATGGTGTTCACAAATCCGGCTGATAACTGGACGGTTAAACGGTTTTGGGTTATTGTTTCAAAATTGCGTGGTTTTATTTCATGGACGATTCCTGTAAGATACCAAAAATTAGACACCATCTTTCCGAATCAATCGGGCGAAGATTTATCTCATTCCCAGCCGTGATAGACACATGGAACAAACCGATAGGAAGTCATTAGTTACCCATGGGGATACGACGGATTCACCTGCACTTCCAAGCGACGCTAATCCGCCGGCGGAGAAAAAATTCGCTGACCTAAACACCAAACAAAGATTAAGTGAAGTTATGGTAAATAATTCAAATTCAGGGCTGGCGCTGGCCTTGATTATTGCGGCATTGATACTTGTGCCATTTGCTTTAAATTCTGATTCTTGGCTTACTCGGAACATTGATACTGATGATTTTTGGGGTACCACAATGACCCAAGACATCCATATAACACTCAGTGATGTGACCATCGAAACCTGTGCTGAT
>CEWJ01069195.1_pt1 | contig 22383 bp, 26 predicted proteins | sample 350291 | NCBI WGS metagenome assembly CEWJ01 (sample SAMEA2622923, study PRJEB7988) | marine metagenome | isolation source: saline water (ENVO:00002010), including | reverse complement strand
GCTCATTAGCTGAGATTGGCAATATATCTGCTGAAAATGCTCAACTAGCGGCTGATCAACTATTAATTAGCCTTAAAATTGATAATGAACCTGTTGTAAGAAGTAATTGTATCTGGTCTTTATGTAGACTTTATCAGAACTTGAATAATCAACTACAAGAATCTTTTGTTGACGAATGTACAAAAATAGCTTTATTTGACTCGGAACCTTCTGTTATGGAGGAGGCTAAAACCGCACTTGATTCAATGGGAATGAAGGGATTTTACAAATAAAATATTTGGATACTGAAATATTTTATAACCAATAATGAAAACAAAGTTACGTTATCAACTGTTATGAGATTTTTTAGTTATTTTATATAAAGTATAAGTACTCAGTGTATTAAACTAATGCCTCAAAGAATATTAAGATTTAAAATCTTACAAGACGGGCGAGTCCAAGAAACTGTTGAAGGATTTAAGGGTGATTCTTGTAATGCTGCGACCAAAAATCTGGAAGAAGCACTTGGAGAAATTAAATCAAAAAAATTAACCTCAGAAGCATTTATTAGTAATCAAAACAAAAACTTTAACCAATCTAAGAACGAATCAAATGTCACATTTTAGTACTATTAAGACAAAGCTTAAAAAAACTGAGCCTCTTATCAAAGCTTTAGATCAATTAGGCTTTAATCCTAGTCAAGATGAAAAATTTGTTAAAGGTTATAAAGGCCAATTTACAGCCGTTGATATTAGTCTAGATCTACCTGGGAATACGAAAGTAGGTTTTAAATGGGATACAAATTCCAATTCCTACGAATTAGTTACTGATTTAGATCTATGGAGATATGATATACCAGTTGAAAGATTCATATCAAAAGTCACTCAGATGTATGCTTACCAAACAATAATCTCAAAAACTAAAGAAGATGGATATCAAATTGTTGAGCAAAAGAATGAAAATGATGGTTCAATTGAACTTGTATTAACTAAATGGGAAGCATAAAACTTGGATTTTGATCCCTCTGCTGCATTTAATTTTACTGAAGAGGCTACTTATGAAGTTTCTTCAAGTGATAAAGATTTAACTGATTCAATTAATCTTGACTTTTTAAAGAGCCAAGAGAAAGAATCAATTACAGAAACAGATTCTAATTTAGCTGCTTTTGATGAGTTTGAAGTTTCAGACTTTATCTCAGGATTTGAACCTGTTCTTGGAGGAGAGTTAAGAGAAAAGGCAATCTGGGTAGATGAATCAAATTGCATTGGATGTCAATATTGTGTGCACGTAGCTAGTAATACATTTATTGTTGATGAAGAGCTTGGGAGAGCAAGAGTTATAAGACAAAATGGAGATAATATTGATACAGTTATAGAAGCCATGGAAACTTGTCCAGTGGATTGTATGCATTGGGTTGACTTTGAGGATTTAGAAAAGTTAGATGCTAGTTTAAATAGAGATATGTTTCAGTCGTTAGGAAAATTGCCTAGAGTAAATAGATATTAAATAAAAAATTTTTTAGTAATGAATTTGCCTTTTAGAAGGTTCGGGAGGACAAATTTAAACATTCCTATTCTTTCTTTGGGAGGTATGAGATTTCAAAAAAGTTGGAATCACCTAGATGTTTCAGAAATTTCTTTTAAAGAACAAAATAAAGTTGAGAATATTTTTAATCTTGCAAATAAATATGGTATGAATCATATTGAAACGGCGTTTCATTATGGAACATCTGAATTACAAACAGGTAATGCACTAAAGAATTATCCTAGAGAATCTATAATCCTTCAAACTAAAATCCCACCTGATTCAAATCTAGATGTGTTTAGTCAAAATTTAAAGACCAGTTTTGAAAATTTAAATGTTAAGAAAATTGATTTAGTAGCAATTCACGGTCTAAATAATGAGGAACATCTTCATCAATCTATTAGAGAGGGCGGTTGTGTTGATGTATTAGAACAGTTTCAAAAAGAGGGATTAATTGGACATATTGGCTTCTCAACGCATGGAAAATCAACTTTGATAAGAAAGGCAATCGCATCAAATAAATTTGATTATGTAAATTTGCATTGGTACTTTATAAATCAAAATAATTTTAGTGCTATAAAGCTTGCTAAAGAATATGATGTAGGGGTATTTATTATTAGTCCAACTGATAAAGGAGGGCATCTTCATACACCTTCAGAAAAATTACTTGATTTGTCTAGGCCACTTCATCCCATAGTGTTTAACGATTTATTTTGCCTTAGAAATCAAGATGTTCATACAATAAGTATTGGTGTGGCAAAAGAAAATGATTTTGACTTGCACCTCAAGGCGGTCTCCTTATTGCCAAAAGTAGATGAATATGTTCCTCAAATTGTAGATGCATTTATAAATGAATCAATAAGATGTTTAGGTTTGGAATGGCATAATTGTTGGAATAATAATTTGCCAACATGGGAGCAAACACCTGGATATATAAATATCCCAGTTTTATTATGGCTTTCAAATCTTGTAGAGGCATGGGAAATGGAAAGTTTCGCAAGATCAAGATATCAGCTACTAGGTAATGGAAGTCATTGGTTCCCAGGGAATAATGCAAATGATTTAGATATAAATGTAAATGAAAAAGAATTAATTAATGTATTAAGAAATCATATTAATCCTTTGAAAGTTATAGATAAATTAAGAATATTAAAAGATAAATTTGGTGATAAAAAAGTGTCAAGATTAGCGGACATTTAATTTCCTAGAGGATACTTAGCAGGTTTGCCTATCTCCCGAGGATATATGTCAGGGCATTTGCCATTAGGCTTAATGAAAATAATATTCCTTTCACCTTTATTTTGAGGTAAGGTTAATTTCTTTATATTCTGTATAGAACCTTTTAATAGTAATAAAGATTTATTTAATCTTTCTTCTATTTCGGAAGTCCATTTGCCACAAAATAGAATCCCTACCCCCTCAGTATTTAATAAAGGTAATATATATTCCGAAACTATATCAGGAGAAGCTACTGCTCTTGTTGTACAAATGTCAAACTTATGCCTGAAAGATGATTCATGAGCAAAGCTCTCAATACGTTGATTTATAATTGAAATTTTATTATTTAGTTGCAATCGAGTTTTAATTTTATTTAAAGCTTTTACTTTTTTATTTGAGGAGTCTATTAAATATATTTCAGAGTTGGGATGGGTTATAGCATAGGCTAATCCTGGGAATCCACCTCCTGAACCAATATCAATGTATTTTTTTTGATCAAACTTTTTATTCTTATTTTCTATAAATGGCCAAATACTATCATAGACTTGCGAAATCCAGTAATCGTTCCCCTCTGTTAGTCTTGTTATGTTTGAAACTTTATTTAGCTCTTTAATAATGCTTTGAAGTTTTTCAAAAATTCTCAATTCCTTGTCACTTAGTAAATCAAGAATTTCTTTTGATGGTTTAATTTGGGTCATTTTTAAATTTAAATTGAATTTTTTCTTTTTTTCTTTTGTATAAAAATTATTTCACATCAAATAGAATAGATTAAAATATGTTTAATTATAAGAAATTGTGAAAGGCGAAAAAAATTATTATAAAATTTTGGGTGTTCATGAGAAGGCGTCAAATCATGAACTTAGGAAAGCATTTTGTAAATTAACAAAAGAATTACATCCTGATACAACTTCTTTAAATATCGAAGATGCAAAAATTAAATTACAAGTAGTTCTTGAAGCGTATGAAAATTTAAATAATCCTATGTTGAGAGATTTATATGATAGCCAACTTAAAAATACATTAGTTAAAGAAAAAGAGCAAAATAATATTACTTTAAATTCTTACTCATCTGATTCAGAAACTAAAAATTTAATTGGTAATAGAAGGCCATTTTCTAATGGTGAAATGTTTGCACTATTTTTGCTCGCTTTAGTGATTGGTATAAGCTTACTATTTGCTGTAATTTTTGCTAATTTTACAGGTAAGGAAGTTAATTCAATTCCTATTTGGTTAATTAAATAACAGTATTTATTTCATTGAATACCTCAAGTATCCCAATAAACCAGCATTCCCTTAATTCTCTTGAATCATGGTTACAAAATTTAGGAGCTATTAGGGATAATAATAGTCCTTCTATTTGGCATCTTAATTTATCAAATTGGGAGGCAATTATTATTTTTGAGCAGGAAGATCTTAGTGTAACTTGGAATTGCGATGGAAAATTAACGAAAAGATTATTTTCATATTGTATAAATAAAGGTGATGTTGAAAATGCAATTTTGCAAGGTCCCTAATTACTCAAATTTCTAATAATTTCGATTATTATTTCATAACTTTTTTCTAATTGATAATCAGTAATTGATAATGGCGGTAATAGATATATAACATTTCCAAGTGGTCTTATAAATAAGCCTTTATCAATAGCATTTTTCTTTATTATTTTCCCGACTGAGTTTAAATATCCTGAATTATGTTTATCTTCTAATTCAAAAGCTACTATTGTTCCACAAACTCTTATTCTTTTAACAGAAGTGAGACTTTTGAATCCTTTAATTAATGAATAATGTTTTGATTCAAAATCTGAATATTTTGTGGGACTTTTTTCTAGTAGATCTAGACTAGCATTAGCAGCAGCACATCCAAGAGGATTTGCTGTAAAACTATGGCCATGCCAGAATGTTTTTTCTGGGGATTCACTTACAAATGACTGAAAAATTTTTTCTTTTGCAAGAGTTATTCCCATAGGTAAAAAGCCTCCTGTAAGACCCTTTGAGATAGCAATTAAATCTGGTTTGATATTTGCTTTCTGAAACGCAAATAAATTACCACATCGACCAAAACCTGTTAATACCTCATCTGCAATTAATAGTGAATTATTAGTTTTTACAAGCTCTGATATTTTGCTAATAAATTCTGGTCTAACCATATTCATTCCACCTGCACCTTGTAAGATTGGTTCAAAAATTACTGCAGCGGTTGGCTTTTCTAAGAGTTTTATAAGTTTTTCAATTGCCTTTGCCTCTTTAATTTCTACTTCTTGATCTCCTATCCAAGTTGAAGGCCATGGAACTCTTTTTACAGGAAACATTAATTTTTCAAAACTTTCATTAAAAATGTTTCTCTCTCCCAAAGCCATTGCTCCAAAAGTATCTCCATGATAAGCCCCTTCAAAAGCAATTATTTGGTTCCTTAATTCGCCATTATTTTGCCACCATTGATATGCAATCTTAAGTGCAACTTCAATGGCAGTAGAGCCATTATCAGAAAAAAATAAACGTTCTAAGTTTGTAATTTTACTAAGCCTTTCAGATAAAAGTTTTGCTTGTGGATGTAAAAAATCTGCAAATATGATCTGTTCAATTTCTCTAGCTTGTTTGGCAATCGCTTCAGCAATATATTCATTCCCATGCCCATGAAGTGTAACCCACCAACTACTAATCCCATCAATTAAAGTCCTTTCTGGATTTTTTGTAAAAATTAAAGAATCTTTTCCATGGGTTATTTCAATTTGAGGATTATTGGTTTTTATCTGAGTAAAAGGAGGCCAAATATTGGGATGCCATTCACCGTAAAAATTTTTTTTTGATTTCAGGTTCATTTACAAATTAACTTTAATTTATCCTTCATTTTAAGTTCTTCCCATAAGATATCTAGTTGATTTACATTAATGTTTTCTAAATAAGGAAATTCTGCAAGGATAGGAATGCCCGAAAACTCCCTCAATGTTTTTGGATTATCTAAATGCTTTTTCCCATTAATAATTAGTCCTAATATTTTTATATTTCTTTTTCTCAGTGCCTCAATACTCAATAAAGTATGATTAAGTGTTCCTAAGGAACTCCTACATACAATAATGACAGGTAATTCCCAAATCTTAATTTGATCAATTTGTAAGAAATCTCGAGTTAAAGGAACCATTAGTCCTCCAGCTGTCTCAACTATTAAATTGCTACTAACCTCTGGTAAATTCAGAAATTTTTTTTGAATAAGATTTTTATCAATTTCTGCTGCCCAATGGGGAGATACAGGTTCAGTAAATTTATATGCTTCTTTTAATATTTTATTTTTATTAACTCTACTTAATCTATAAACGAATTCGCTATCAGTCTCAGTTCCTATTCCACTTTGGATTGGTTTCCAATAAAAAGAGTTTAGACCTCTTACTAAAAACGTACTAATTAATGTTTTCCCAATATCAGTATCAGTTCCACAAATTATAAATTTTAAATATTTTTCTTTTTTGATCATATTTTCTGTAATGCAAGAATGTTAATTTCCCATGTTAGAGTAACTCTTTTATTTTTATCAGTTGGCCAATATCGCGCTAATTTCTTAAATTCTCCAACTGAATTTTTTTTACTTTGCGATGATTGAGCTCCAATATTTATTATACTTCGAAATAATTTATAAATATTTGGAAAATTCTCTTTGTATAGTACACTTCTTGAAAATATTATTTCATTAGAGAGAAAATTTTCAATCATATTCTTCTCTTCAGGGAAAACAAGTCCACTATATTCAATACCATAATTTTTACAAGTTGTTTTCCATTCTGGAAAACAATTATTTGTTGGATAAGAAATAATTAACTTACCTCCATTTTTTAATTTTTGAAACCATTCTTCTAATGTTTTTTTTGGTTCATTTAACCAATGAATACAAAAATTAGATACTAAAAGTGAAGGATTCTGTATAGATGGATGTAAACCCTTATTTAGGTCCCATAATATTTTATTACTTCCTTGTTTATTTAATAGAAGCATATTATTGCAGAAATCAACTCTTGAAACTTTGCTATTAAAAAAATATTGTTCTATCTCATCAGCAAGTAAACCAGTACCTGCACCAAGATCAAACCAATCTCCATCTGAAATATTTAAACCATCTAGTATATTTATAATTTGTTTTGAGAAATGTTTTTGTATTAGGCAATATTCTGAATAATTTCCTGCAGCATAATTGAAATTATTTTTAATTTTCTTAATCCAAATATTATTATTCATATTTTTCATTAATCCATTCTTTTATAAAAGTAAAAATATCTAGACCTTTAATTATATGACCTTGGCCTTCTATTTCTATAACTTTTGGATTATTATTTTGAATTTGATTTAAGACAACTATTAAATCTTTAATTGAATTATCTTCAAGTATTAAATCATTATTTGATTTTATTATAAGTATTTTGCAATCTTTAGAAAAAAAATTATAGTCTTTTTCTTCAAAATATAATTTATTAAAGTCGTTCAATAAAATAGCTGAGTTAATATCTTTACTAGGTATTTTTAATAACTCTTTCATATTATCTTCAAATTTATTTGGCAAGTAAGACCTTGTAATGAAGTCTTTAATTAATACTTCTAATTCTCCCCCTTTGATTTTTTTTTCCATTTTTTTTAAAGTTCTAATTGTAAAATTTTTTTTATTGTCTTTTGGGATGAAGTTAAAAAAAGAATTTATTAAGACGGCATGCGATGCTTTGCTCAGTGTATCTCTATTTATCAGTCTTGTTCCTAATGAATGACATATAACCATCTTGAAATTATTATTTGTATCACTTTTTCCCCATTGTGAATCTCTATATGAGTCATAAAAATAACCTCTTTCGTTATCTTGCCAAGAATAATTCTCTGATTTGAATTTAGCTTTTAAATTTAGCCACATCTTTGCATTTAGACACCATCCATGTTGGGTGATTATTTGATTCATTTGTAAGCTTTTAAAACAGAAATAAAACTATCTAAAATATCATTTGTCAATGTTTTTTTTATAGTAATTCTTATTCTTGACTGACCGATTGGAACTGTTGGTGGCCTAATCGCAATAGCAAGAAAACCATTTTTTTCCAAATACTTTTGCATCGCAATTGTTTTATCTTCATCACCTATTATTATTGAGATAATATGACAATCCCCTTTTACAAGGTAATTAGTAGCATTCATAATTTCTTTTTTCCATTTTTTCGAAAAAGATAATAGTTCCAATCCCCAATTGTTGTTTTTTATTTTTTTAAGAGATAGTAAAGCACCAGCCGCAAGAGATGGAGATAAAGCAGTTGTATATCTAAATGCCCCACTGGTCTGTATTATTTTCTCGCAAATAATCTGATTGCAAGCTAAAAACGCTCCGCCACTTCCGAATGATTTCCCAAAGGTACCACTAACTATTTGGATCTGGTCTTTAAATTTATAACTTAATCCTTTCCCATATTCTCCAACTATTCCCAATGCATGTGCTTCATCTACTAACAAATTAGTACCGTATTTTTTGCATATTTGAATAATTTTATTAATAGGAGCTAATGTGCCCTCCATACTATATAAAGATTCTATTATTACTAATAATGATTTTTTCTCTTGAGCTAATTTAGATAGTTTAATTTCTAAATCTTCTGAATTGTTATGCATAAATCTTACTAATTTAGCTCCAGAAGCTTTAATGCCAGTTATTAGTGAATTATGAATTAATTTATCTGCAATAACTATTGAGTTTCTATTTACTAAAGCTTGAATTGCAGCTATATTCGCTTGAAAACCACTTGGAAATAGTAAAACTTTTTCCCTATCTAACCATTGGGCAATTTCCTTCTCGAGGCTATTATGAATTGGCCGCGATCCACTTATAAAAAGAGAACTCCCCGATCCAAGGCCCTCACAAATACTGCTTTTATAAGCCGCCTCAATTACCTCTTGATCTCTACTTAATCCAAAATAATCATTACTACATAAATCGATAAGTTTTTCATTTACTCCATTGCGCTTGTTTTTTTTTAAAAAATAATTTTTTTTGCTTATACCAAGAGTACTTATTTTTCTGATTCTATTTTTTGGAATTTTTATTTTGTCCATCTTTAATGATATTGAATGAGTAAAAGATCTTAATATATTAGAAAAGATTGCAAGTTAATTATTCTTTTTATTAATATCTAATTAGATCATATCTCAAGAATTTAAATTATCCTTATCTCATCAAAAATTTATGCTTAATCCAGAGGGATTATTTTCATTCCAACTAGATCAATTTCAAGAAGATGCAATAAAAGCTATTAATAGCGGCTGTTCTGTTGTTTTAACAGCACCTACTGGTTCTGGAAAAACTTTGTTAGGAGAATTTGCTATTTATAGGGGACTTTCACATAATAATAAGGTTTTTTATACAACTCCTTTAAAAGCTTTATCAAATCAAAAATTTAGAGATTTTTCTATACAGTTTGGCGAAAAAAATGTTGGATTGCTTACGGGAGATATAAGTATTAATAGAGAGGCCCATGTATTGGTAATGACAACTGAAATTTTCAGAAATATGTTGTATGGAGAATTTGAGGATCTAGAAGATCCTTTGGTAAATTTAGAATCGGTTATCCTCGACGAATGTCATTATATGAATGATCCACAAAGAGGAACAGTTTGGGAAGAGACAATAATTCATTGCCCTAGTAATACACAAATAGTTGCTTTATCTGCAACAGTATCTAATTCAAAGCAACTTAAAAATTGGATAAATAAAGTACATGGCCCCACCTCATTAATTAATAGTATTAATAGACCAGTACCTTTAGAGTTTATTTTTTGCAGTGCGAAAGGCTTTCACCCATTATTAAATAAAAAAGGTAATGGTATTCATCCTAATTGCAAAGTATGGAGAGCTCCCAAAGGACAGTTAAAAAAGAGTAGATCTGGAAGAATTACACAACCAAAGACTCCACCAATATCTTTTGTTATCTCAAATTTAGCAGAAAGGAAAATGTTACCTGCTATATATTTTATCTTTAGTAGAAGAGGATGCGATAAAGCAGTCGCAAATATAAAAGACTTAACTCTAGTTAACTATAAGGAAGCGAGTTTAATAAATGAGAAACTTTCTAAATATATCAAAAATAATCAAGAGGGCATTAAAGATAAAATTAATTTCGAAGCTCTTAAAAGGGGTGTCGCATCGCATCATGCAGGGCAGCTTCCTGCTTGGAAGGAATTCGTAGAAGAATTATTTCAAATGGGATTAATAAAAGTTGTATTTGCTACCGAGACTCTTGCAGCCGGTATTAATATGCCAGCAAGGACAACTATTATCTCATCTCTCTCCAAACGTACTGAAAATGGACATAGATTACTTTTTAGCAGTGAATTTTTGCAAATGTCTGGGAGAGCTGGTAGGCGTGGCAAAGATACTCAAGGTTATGTAGTAACTGTTCAAAATAGATTTGAAGGAGCTAAGGAAGCTAGCATACTTGCAACCAGTGAGCCTAATCCTTTGATAAGTCAATTTACTCCAAGTTATGGGATGGTTTTAAATTTACTGCAAAATTATAGTATCGAAAAGTCTAGAGAATTGATAAAAAGAAGTTTTGGAAGTTTCGTTTATTTGGAAGAATCAGCAAATGAGAATTTAAATATTACTAATTTAAATGATGAATTGAATAATTTAAAGAGATTAACTCTTAATATTTCTTGGGAAGATTTTGATCAATATGAAAAGCTTAAAATACGTATTAAGGAAGAAAAAAGAATATTAAAAATTTTAGAAAAACAAGCTTCTAAAAAATTATCTGAAGAAATAATTATTGCACTAAAATTTCTCGTAGATGGAAGTTTGATTTCAATAAAAGCTCCACAAATTAATAGAAAAATTATCCCCGCGATTATTTGCAAAAAAATTTATGATACCAAAAAACTTAAAACCATAATCTGCTTAACTTTGGATAATATTTTTATTTTAATTAAGCCAAGTTTTGTAGTAAATATTTTTCCTGATATTGAGAATTTAAATCTTTCGAATTTAAATATTCCTGATATGTATTTTGCAGGAGAAGTACTACAAGGTGATAATAATTCAAAGTTTTTTGTTGATAAAATAGATCAAATTTCTAAAAATTATGATCTTAAAAAACCGCAATATGATTTAGCTAATGAAGTTATTAATCAAAAGAAATTAATCCATAAATTAGATGATGAAATAGTTAAAAATCCTGCTTATGAGATTGGCGACTTTAAAAAATTAAAAAGATATAGGAAAAGAATAATATCACTTGAATTAGAAATCAATGAAAGAAATAAGTTATTAAAAGAAAAGGAAAACTTTAATTGGAAAAGATTCACTGATTTAAAACAAATACTAAATCATTTTGGCTGTCTCAATGAAAATGAATTGACTGAAATTGGAAAATCAATAAGTACATTAAGAACTGAAAATGAATTATGGTTAGGTCTTGTTTTATTAAGCGGATATCTTGATGAATTAACTCCTCCAGATTTGGCAGCAGTTATTCAAGGAATATGCGTAGAGATTAGGAGGCCTGATTTGTGGTGTAATAATAAGCCCTCTAATAGGGTGAATGAAGTTTTAAATGAAATAAATATAATTAAAAAACTAATTTCAGTACAACAAAGTAAATATGATATTGATGCACCTCTTTATTTAGAAAAAGATTTGACGGGTATTATCTCAGAATGGGCTAAAGGCAAAAAATGGAAAGAAGTAGTTTTCAATACCTCACTTGATGAAGGAGATATTGTAAGGATTATTAGAAGAACAATTGATATTCTCACGCAAATACAATTTTGTAATGGATTAAGCAAAAAATTAAAAAATAACGCTAAGTTAGCCCTAAAAATGATTAATAGATTCCCAGTAGCAGAGTCAGATGAACTTATAAAGATTTCTCAAAATAATGATATTAATCCTGCAACAAAAAGAATAGATAATTATTAGTTTGTATAAGTTTTTATATCATATTATCTATTTTTATTAATTCGTTGAATTTCTCTTCCTTAAGGTAACCAAGTTTAAGGGTTGCTTGTTTTAAATTAATTGATTCTTTGAAGGCAAGATTTGCTATTTCAGCAGATTTTTCATAACCTATTTCTGGTACTAATGCAGTTACTAACATTAGAGAATTATCTAAATTAATTTTTATAGATTCAAAATTAGGCTGCATGCCAATAACTAAGTTATTATTGAAGTTTGTAATACCCTGGCTGAGTAATTTGATACTTTTTAGGATGTTAAAACCAATAAGTGGTTTATATTCATTCATTTGCAATGTGCCACTACAATTAGCAATTGAGACAGCTGATTCAAAACCCATAATTTGAGCGCAAATCATTGATAAGGCTTCACATTGTGTTGGGTTTATTTTCCCAGGCATAATAGAACTACCTGGTTCATTTTGAGGTATTAACAACTCATAAATTCCTGCTCTAGGTCCAGAGGATAATATTTTAATATCATTTGATATTTTAAATAATGAACATGCTAAGTTTTTAAGCTGACTCATTAAATTTGCTAGGAGATGATGTGAAGACATTAGTGAAAAGTGATTATCAGATTTCTTGAATTTATAATTAGTTTCTTTATTAATTATTTTTATAGCTTCTTCACTAAAGCCAGATGGGCAATTTATTCCAGTCCCTACCGCGGTACCACCAATAGGAAGCGCGTATAGTGCATCTAAACTTGAGAGAATTGATAATTTTGAATCTTCTAATTGTCTAGACCACCCTGATATCTCTTGTCCAAAGGATATCGGCACAGCATCTTGAAAGTGGGTTCTACCTATCTTAATTATTTTTTCCCATGCTTTACTTTTATTATCCAATTCCTTTTTTAAATTTTTAATTGCAGGAATCAATTGTTTATTAATCTCATCAACAACACTTATTTGAATTGCTGCTGGGAAAGTATCATTTGTTGATTGTGATTTATTAACATCATCATTTGGGTGAAGTGGATAGTGATTCCCAATTTTTGAATTTGTTTTCATTGAAGCGACATTTGATATAACTTCATTGACATTCATATTTGTTTGAGTACCACTACCTGTTTGCCAAATTTTTAAAGGGAAATGATTATCATATATACCATTTGAAATCTCGGTACAAATTTCTATTATGAGATCTTTTTTTGATTTACTTAATAGACCTAAATTAAAATTGGCAATTGATGCCGCTTTTTTTATTAAAGTTATTGCATAAACCAATTCTAAGGGAACTAATTCGTCGCCAATAGAAAAATTTTGAATTGATCGTTGTGTTTGAGCTCCCCAAAAAGCATCTTCTGGAACTTTAATTAATCCAAGGCTATCTTTTTCAAATCTAAAATTTTTTTTCATTTAGATAAAGTCCTATAAAGGAAGATAATATTTCAAAATTATATAGATTAAGTTTTTTAATTTTAAATACCTAACCTTTCCCATACTACATTTAAATTGATTAGATGAATTGAAGAATTAAAGCACTTTTTTAATTCATTTTTATCAATAATTTCCATAATCTCTTGATCATTTTCTATATTTTTTCTAAAACTACCCTCCTCATTATTCCATGCTGAATGAGCATTCTTTTGTACAAGACTATAAGCTTTTTCTCTTGAGATACCTTTTTCAACAAGTAATAGTAAGACCTTTTGGCTAAAAATAACTCCTCCATAAATATTGATATTCTTAATCATGTTTTCAGGATATACTTGCAAACTGCTAATAATATCGCTCATCTCTCTTAGCATAAAATGCAAGCAAATAGAAACATCTGGAAGCATTATCCTCTCATTTGAGCTGTGGCTAATATCACGTTCATGCCACAAAGTAACATTATCTAAAGCTGTAAAAACATAACTTTTAATTATTCTAGATAAACCGCTTACTCTTTCACTTCTAATAGGGTTTCTCTTGTGTGGCATTGCTGAACTGCCTTTCTGTCCTTTAGTAAAGCCTTCTTCAACTTCTAAGACATCTGTTCTTTGAAGATTTCTTATTTCTGTCGCAAATCTATCTAAGGATGATCCCACTAAAGCAAGAGTTTGTACATATTCTGCATGTCTATCTCTAGAGATAACCTGAGTACTTGCAGTATCAGGCTTTAATTCTAATAATTCACAGGTTAGTTCTTCTACTTGAGGATCTGTATTGGCGTAAGTTCCCATAGCCCCGCTTATTTGTCCAACAGATATAGATTCCTTGGTTGATAATAATCTATTTTTATTTCTAATAATTTCAGCTAACCAGCCTGCTAACTTAAAACCAAATGAAATTGGTTCACCATGGATGGCGTGGGATCTACCAATCATTATTGTTTCTTTATGCTTATTTGCTAATGATCTGATTTCTTCTTCTAATTTTTCAATTTCAGTAATTAGTAAATCACAGGAAGCTTTTAATTGAAGGGACAATCCTGTATCAAGAACATCGCTGCTAGTCATTCCTACATGAATAAATCTACCTGAGTCTCCTACATACTCATTTAAATTTGTCAGAAATGCTATGACATCATGTTTTACTTCTTTTTCAATTTCTTTTATTCTTGCTACATTAAATTGAGCTTTATTTTTAATTTGTGATAGGTCTTCTTTTGATATCAAGCCTAGTTTAAAATTGGCTTCACAAGCTGCTATCTCTACATCAAGCCAACTTTGGAACTTAGAATGTTCTGTCCAGATTTGACCCATCTCAGGAAGTGTGTAACGTTCAATCACTTTTTTAAAAAAAATCTATAACTAAACTTTATAACTAAATTCACATACTCGCCTAATCGGGTTAAGTTCTCCTAGATATTGGACATATTTCTTTCTTTTTGAAAAAGATAATATAATAAATAATTGTATAAAGGTATTTATTTAAGTCCTTTAAAGCATAAGATCCATTTATTAACTAAAAGCAAATTTATTTATTAGAAATTTGCACATATAAGTAAAATAATAATTATTTTAGTTTTTATTTATTATGTTTAGTCTGTATCCTTTTTTTAGATTGTTTTGATTGTAAATTATCTTGAAATAGATGAATAAAAAAATTCGTTTAGATTTATATTTACTCCAAAAGGATTTTGTTGAATCGAGACAAAAGGCTCAGAGACTTATTCTGGCAGGAAAAGTGAAAGATAAATTTGGAAAAATATTAGACAAACCAGGTCAATTAATTTTGAAGGAATCAGAAATTCAAGTATCAACTGAGCCCAAATTTGTATCAAGAGGTGGTGATAAATTATTAGAGGCTTTTGAAAAATTCCCTATTGATGTAAAAGATAGAATTTGCTTAGATGCTGGAATTTCTACAGGTGGTTTCACTGATTGCTTATTACAAAAAGGTGCAAGAATGATTTATGGAATAGATGTTGGATATGGACAAACTTCGTGGAAAATTAGGAATAATCCCAAAGTAAAACTTTTGGAAAGAACAAATATAAGATATTTATTACCTTCTAGTATTTCCCATACAGAAGATCAATTACCAAGTTTTTTTGTAGCAGATTTATCTTTTATATCACTAAAGTTAGTGCTTGAACCTATAAGGAATTTACTTAGAAATAATTCATATGAAGGGATATTTTTAATCAAGCCTCAATTTGAAGTGGGTAAAGAAAAAATTTCAAAAGGTGGTGTAGTTAAAGAAGCTTCTTATCATGTAAATACGCTTGAGTCTATAATTGAATTTGCGATTTCAAAGAATTTTCAAATTAACGGATTGATTGCATCACCTCTTGTAGGTCCTGCAGGTAATCATGAATATTTGATCTGGCTTAGTAATAAAAGATTGGTTGATTTTGCAATTAATAGGGAAAATATAGAAAAATTAGTGAAAAATACTATCTCTTAAAGAGCTGACTCATTTTTATCTCCAGTTCTTATTCTGATCACAGAATCAACTTTTGAAACAAAGATTTTACCATCACCAATCTCTCCAGTCTTTGCCGCTTCAGCTACTGCAGCTATTACGGATTCAACTTTTTCATCATCAACAACAATTTCAACTTTTAATTTTTGTAGGAATTCAACTGTAAATTCAGACCCCCTATACCTTTCAACTTGACCTTTTTGTCTCCCAAAACCCCTAACCTCGCTAACAGTCATTCCTATAATGCCTGCGTTAACTAAAGCTACTTTAACGTCCTCTAATTTAAATGGACGAATGATTGCCTCAATTTTTTTCATAATTAAGCTAATAACAACCTAATTTTAATTACTTTTTAAAAAAACATCCAAAATTGAAACTTCAGAAATTGACTCTATTTCAATTCCAGCAGATTTTGCATCTTCTATTAATTGATGAGAATCAGCTTCAGAAATTATGACTTTATTTTCTGATAAAGCTTTCCATTCATCATTCTCAAAGTGAGTTTGTAACCATAACATGCCGTGAATACTTAAGGGTACAAGTGATTTGTTGGATTTATTATCAACTTTGGAAAGACAAATGTCCATTAAAAATTTTTTAACTATATTTATTAATACTCAAACTGATAATATAAAAATGTACTTGTTGATACAAAAAAGAAATTACATATCAAATTACTAAGGTATTTCTAATATTTCTCATAAGATCATTTTTGGACGGTTCTAAATATTTTTTATATTTTAAAAATAAGTAATACAAATTCATATGGAAGATCAATCTAATATAAAAACTCAAAGCCCTTTATATGGGGAAAGAATTATCTCAGAATCAAAAATAATTTGCTTTGATAATCCAAATAGAAAAAGAATTTATGAGATTTCAATAGAATTGCCAGAATTTACATGCAAATGCCCATTTTCCGGATATCCTGATTTTGCAAAACTTAAAATTCATTATCAACCAGATAAAAAAGTATATGAATTGAAATCTCTAAAACTTTATATTAATAATTATCGAGATCAAAGAATATCCCATGAAGAAGTAGTAAATAAAATAATGGATGATTTAATAGATATTGCAAATCCTCATTGGATGCACTTGCATGCAGATTTTAATCCTAGAGGGAATGTTTCTATGAAGTTAAATCTATATGTAGGAGAAAAGAAATACTAATATTTCTTCAAAAGAGAAATAAGATTTAGAAATTCGCTCCTAAATCCTGCAAGATTTCTATTACTTAAACCACCAATATAGATTTGTTTTGATTTTTCACTTACAAAAATCCAAATTTGTTTTGTAGGTATAACGCTTAATATTGTTCCAAATATAATAAAGACGAAAGAAAAATATATAAAAGGAATTGAAGAATCATTTTTAATAATTAAGCCGCTACTTGTAATGACTTTTTCTATTTCAACATCAGAAGAATTTATTTTCACTTTTTTGTTATCTAGATATAAATCGGTCTCATTGAAATCTTGTGCGTCAAAAAATTTAATTGGTCCATTCTCATTATCTACCGTTAAAAGATAATTTTTTTTATTATTTTTCCCAAGCTCAATCAAGACGCCCCATACTTGTTCACCAATCTCTGGAACAGGTTTTAACGTTAACTGGTAAGAGATATTTTCAATTTTTAAAATAATGCTAGATATAGCCCAATCTGCTTGGTAAATAGTTAATCCTTGATATCGAACAGGTTTATTCACTTGTGCTGTTTTGATATCACTTTCGTTCGAATTAATAGATTTTAAATCTAATGTTGAAATAAATTGTTTTGGTTTGCCATCACTTTCTCTATCTATAAAAAAATTTCTCAACCTTAAATTTAATTTTCTATTTGTACTATCGTTAATTAATTCAATTTGTTCATTTGGATTTAAAAATATTTCTTGAGATTGGGTTGTAAGATTGCCATAAGCTGATCCAATTAAAAGAATTATTAAACCAATATGGACAACTATAGGGCCAATTTTTCCAATAATACCCTTTCTTGCTGAGATCCTATTTTCTTTGACTAAGAGTTGCCAACCTTTCTCTTTTAAAAATATCTCAGCTTTTGATATTACATCGACTTGATTTTTAGATTCCCAGTTGCAAGCTAACTGAAGTTTTTTAAATTTATTCTCGTTAGTATATTCTGCCCATTTAAGAGAATTTTTTAAAGAAGGTATTTGTCGTTTGAAACTGCAGCCTGCTAGAGAAATACATAACAAAACTAGTGTTGAAACGAACCATGCACTTGTATATATATGATCTAACCCTAATAGTAAAATTTTTTCTCCATCTAAAATATTTAGAAATGGTTCTACGTTATAAAATTCTAGATATTCAGAAGTATTATTTCCTTGAGGAATTAATGTTCCTAAACTACTAGAAAGAGCAATGAATATAATAATTGCTATCGCAAACTTTAAACTTGAAATGTTGATTATTAATCTATTAATTAAATACATTTAAATCCATCGAGAAATAATATTAAGAATTCCTAAAGTGAGTAATATAATTCCGCTAAAAGTTGGAATTAATTGACTGTATTTGCGAAACTGTAATAATTTTTTTAAATTTTCAGTTGTTATGCCAACAATTAATAAAGGTGTAACTTGTCCTAGTCCAAAAAAGAATAAAAATAAAATTGAAATAAGTGGGTTGTGAGCTTGAGATACCCATGCAAGGAGAGTAGCTAAAACTGGCGTAATACATGGAGATGAAGCGAGTCCAAAAGCTACTCCTGTTACAAAAGGGGATAAGAAGGAAGGTAATCTATTTTGGATAAATTCGAAATTTGGACCATTAGGTAAGCGGAACTTTACTATTCCAAGAAGATTTAAGCCCATAACAATTGCAAACAGTGAAATACTTGAAGTGAAAAAATTTGGCAATTGCCCATATATTTGACCTAAAAGACCACTAAGAGCTCCAAGAAATACCAAAGAAAGGATTATCCCCCCACAGAAACTTAGAACTTTTAATTCATTTTTCCTTTTATCTGTACCACCAATGTAAGCTACTGTGATAGGTAATAATGATATAGAACAAGGACCTAAACTGGTTAAAAGACCAGCAAAAAAGATTAATAAAATAGTTAATGGCCCTGGATTATTTACTCCTTGCGCCATTAGTAAATTCCCTTTTTGGGCAAACTCAGAAATAATTAAATTTAGTGAATTAATAGTGCTTTATAATTTGCTGAAATTCTAACTAATTTATAACCTTTCGTGCACGAAGTGTACCTATAAGACCTGTTGACTCTAGTGAACACCTCAATAATAATGCTGCAATAATTGTAGATGATAAGAGAGAATTACCTCCATAACTGACAAAAGGTAAAGGTAATCCAGTGGTTGGCATAGAACCTGTCGTAACAGCGATATGCATTAATGATTGTCCTACTAGAAGAGTTCCACAACCAGTAGCAACCAATTTTGTATAATTATTTCTGCATTTTAGAGCAATTCTTAAACTTAAGTAAGAGAAGCTAGATAAGAATCCAAGTAGAAGAATAGAGCCTATCAGACCAAACTCTTCCGCAAATATGGCATAAATAAAATCTGTACTTTGTATTGGTAAATATTGTAATTTTTGAATAGACAGTCCATAACCTTGCCCTAACAGGCCACCAGATCCAATAGCAAGTAAGCTTTGTATTAATTGATATCCATTTCCCTCTGCATCGCTCCATGGATTTAAAAAAGATATCACTCTTAATCGTTGATATTCATTTTTCATGATACTTATGTATGCGCCTAAAAAACCTAAAGACGCAACTTTCCCAAGAGTTTTAAACTTTACCCCGCCACATAAAGCCATTATCCAGAAAAGTCCTCCTGTTAGACAGGCTGTACTAAGATTAGGTTGCAACATTATTAAAAATATAAGAACTACGAATAGAAGTATCGAAAAAATTTTCTTCTCATTTTTTACCAAATTCCAATGTGCAAAAATGTTTGCTGCTTCAAGTATTGAAAAAGGTTTTATTAATTCTGAGGGTTGAATTTGTAAAGGTCCAATAATGAGCCATCGAGAAGATCCGTTAAGTGTTGTACCGAAAAAAATAGTTCCTGCTACTAGTAGGATCATTAAGTAAAAAATATATTTAGAAATCTTTAAAAGATCTCTAATATTTGTTTTAAATATTAAATAAGAAATAGATAAACTTGGAACGTACCATAGTATTTGACGTTTAATGTAATAAGCCCAATCGCCCATTTCTTTATTAGCAACCCACCAGCTAGCAGAGCTAAGAATAAAGATTCCAAATAAACACCAAATCCCTAAAAATAAAAAGAATAACTTTCCTTCAGAAGGCCACAATTTAAAAGGTAAGGGAATAAAATTGTTTCTTGGAAATATAGGATTATTAGAAAAATTAGATATTTTCTCTTTTTCGGAATTTTTAAAGTAATTGGATATTATTTTTTTATCTTGCACTTTTGAAAATACTAGATATCCCATTGAGCCGTCAAAATCTTATTTTGCCAAGAGTTGTAGTGGAATATTGCATTTTATTTATCAAAAATTTTATATTTAAAGCCTTGAGAATTTTGAATAAACTTTAAGAATTTTTATTTTCACGAGAAAGGTCTAGCTAAATGTCACCTATTCATGATAGATTCCCTGAGTTTATGCATTTATTTTAAACCTAAGAGGATTTCTAAATTATGTTCACAATTGTGAACTCAGATGAAAAAAAACTTAAGCAATCTACTAGTTTAGATGCTTCTAAATCATCTATTTTAGAAAATTCCTATTTAGCTCAGAAGAAATTTTCTTTATTTAAAAGATTTTTCAATTTCATAGCTGAAAATGAGTATTACAAGTTACAGTTAACAATTTTTGCTTTGACTTTCGTTATTTCATTAATTGCATCATTATTTGCTTTAGTTCTCATTAATCCTTCTTTTGGTTTAAGTATTTTTGTAGGTTCCATTGCTGGAATTTTTTATTTGCGCTTGCTTGCAAAAAGTATCGGAAATTTGGGCAAAACGTCATCTGGGATTTCAAAAGTGCAGCTGCTTATACCAGTATGTTTATTCATTTTTGCAAGTAAAAATGAATTAATTGAAATCTTCCCCTCTATTATTGGCTTCTTTTTCTATAAGCCTGCTCTAATAATCTATTTTTCAAGATCTTAATAAGGTTTTGTGTTCCAAATTTATTCAAATTTTTTAAATCAAAATGAATTTTAATTCTTTATTCACAAATTTTGCAGAATTAGAAGTTGGTCAACATCTTTATTGGCAAATAGGTAGTATCAGAATTCATGGACAAGTTTTTTTAACATCTTGGATTCTCTTAGGTGCACTATTGGTTTTTATTTCCTTAGGTACTAAAAAGATGGAAAATGATCCTAAAGGATTACAGAATTTACTTGAGTTTCTATGGGATTATATAAGAGATTTAGCTAGAACCCAAATAGGTGAGAAGGTTTATAGAGATTGGATGCCTTTTATTGGGACACTTTTTTTATTTGTTTTCGTTAGTAACTGGGGAGGAGCTTTAATACCTTGGAGAATAATAAAATTGCCAAGCGGTGAGCTTGGAGCTCCAACTGCTGATATTAATACAACTATTGCTTTAGCTCTTTTAGTCTCACTATCTTACTTTTATGCTGGTTTAAGTAATAAAGGTTGGAGATACTTTGAATACTATGTTCATCCTACCCCAATTATGTTGCCTTTTAAAATACTAGAGGACTTTACAAAACCATTATCACTGTCTTTTAGGCTTTTTGGAAATATCCTTGCTGATGAACTTGTGGTTTCAGTTCTAGTATTTTTAGTCCCATTGGTTTTACCAATACCAGTAATGTTTCTTGGCTTATTTACTAGTGCTATCCAAGCTCTTATTTTCGCTACATTGGCCGCTTATTATATTGGTGAAGCTGTTGAAGAACATCATTAACTTTTTTTTATTACATACTTACCCTTTTACAAAGGGCATATAATCTGCCAAAATACCTAATCGCGTAGGTCTGTTAAGTTCAGACCCATTCTTTAAAAATCATAAGGATGTCCAAGCGTGTTAGACAAAAGATTTTATCCCAAGCTTTAAGCTATTTATTTCAAATTATGGATTCTATTACTTCCGCTGCATCTGTTGTAGCTGCTGGACTAGCTGTTGGCCTAGGTGCAATTGGCCCTGGTCTTGGACAAGGTAACGCTGCTCAAGGAGCTGTTGAGGGTATTGCTCGTCAACCTGAAGCAGAAGGCAAAATTAGAGGTACTTTACTCTTGTCATTTGCTTTCATGGAGTCACTCACTATCTACGGATTGGTTGTTGCTCTTGTATTGCTTTTCGCTAATCCTTTCTCTTGAGGAATTATTTTGCTTATTCTGAATTAAGCAATAATTTTTACCATAACTTCAACTTAAGCTTATGCTTGCCTCTATTATTCTTGCTACTGAAGGTGGATTATTTGATATAAATGCCACATTGCCACTTATGGCAATTCAAGTAGTCATTTTAACTTATTTATTAAATTCTCTGTTCTTTAAGCCTGTTGGAAAGGTAGTAGAAAAAAGAGAAAAGTACGTTACTACAAGCATTACTGAGGCCAAGTCAAAACTTGCTGAGGTTGAAAAGTTAGAAGCTGATTTACTAAATCAACTTCAGAAAGCTCGTTCTGAGGCTGCGCAAATTGTGAACGAGGCTGAAAAAGATTCTGATAAGCTTTTTCAAGAAGCTCTAGACCTTGCAAATAATGAAGCTAATGCTTCTAAAGAAAAAGCAAGACTAGAAATTGAAAATCAGACTTCTTCAGCACGTGAACAGCTTACTAAGCAAGCTGATGACTTAAGTGAACTTATTGTCAATAGGTTAATTCAACAACAATGAAT
>CEWJ01120388.1_pt1 | contig 22490 bp, 33 predicted proteins | sample 350291 | NCBI WGS metagenome assembly CEWJ01 (sample SAMEA2622923, study PRJEB7988) | marine metagenome | isolation source: saline water (ENVO:00002010), including | reverse complement strand
ATAAATATTTTCAAATAAGAGAGATTTGAAATTTTCATATTAATTAAACATGATATTTAATTTATATTTAATATTAAATTAAATCTTTTTTTCTTGTACATACTCTATTTTAATAGTTTCTATATTGTTATATATTAAAAACTAATCATTAGTATTTATTATTTTATTTTTATAAATAAAGTTATAGTTAAAATATAATTCACGTATTTAATATTCCAGAAGTTTCTAGAAAAACTTGTATAGTTATTAATTATTAAAACCTTTGATTTTATATTTAAATATACTATTTCTTACTAAAGAGAAATAAAAATACTCTTAATTTCTGTAATTAATCCCTAATCTATTACATAATCTAAAAAAACATTAAGTATAAATTCACTTTTAAAATTTTACTGTTCATAGTAAATATTTATACAAATATCAAGATTATGAATTACAAAAAATTTTTTAAAGGAATCATAAACTTTCTTTATAGATTAATTAATCTAAAAACCAATAATACGTTTATAAGTAATTTTAGACATTCATGTGTTAAAAAAATAATCAAGACTTCTAATTTAAAGTATTTAATAAGAAAGGAGATAGTTTCATTAATTTTATTATCGTCTTTATGGGTACAGGTGCCGCAATGGGAAAATGATTGGTCAAAATGTTCTGTTGATATACCTGATAGTTCATGTCATTGGTATATAAAATCACCTGATAATACTTTTGGCGAAGGTTTTGATTGGAATTATGCCCCTTTTTTTGATATTAATGGTTTAAATGATATTGCAAAAGTAGATAAAGAAACTGTTCTTGAAAAACTGCAAAAAAGGTAATTTATTCTTATTGAAAAATAAAAAAATAGATTTAGATTTAATTCATGAACCATATTTTAAAAAAATTACTGAATATTTTTAATACAAATACAGTCAATATCCCTTCAATAAAAGAATTAAAAGAGCTAAACGTTTTAAGAAGAAAAAATGAAATATCAAAAGATTTCAGGAAATACGTTTTAGATTTGAATATGAAACAAAATAAATGGTTATCGAACAACTATAAAAAATATAATAAAATTTAAATTAAACTTACCTCAAAAAAAATAATTTATTTTAAGAGCTTGCTCTATTCAAATAAAGAAGAGAATATATTTAAAGAACTGCAAAATTGAATGAGTCTACTAGAGAAAGGATTTTACAAAAATCTTGGGCCAGGGATATTATTAGCTGGAGCGGCAATAGGTGGTTCTCATTTATTGACCTCAACAACCGCAGGTGCAAAATTTGGTTTTTCATTAGTTGGTTTAATTTTATTCACTAACTTAATTAAATATCCTTTTTTACTAGTAGGGACGAGGTTTACAGTTTCAACAGGGAAATCTTTGCTGGAAGGTTTTAAAGAAAGAAATAAATTTTACTTGCCTATATTTTTAGTAGTGAGTTTAATTACAGGAACTTTTACTATTGCTGCAGTGAGTTTTGTTACTGGAGTTTTATTGACAAATATACCAGTATTCTCAAGTTTCCCATCCATGGATTTATCAATTTTTGTATTAGTAGTTTGTGGATTAATTTTATTAATTGGAAAATATAAAGCACTTGATAATATTTCTAAATTTCTTGTAACTTTGCTTTCATTTCTAACATTTTTTGCGGTTATTTCTCTTCTATTAAAAGGAAATTTAAATAGCGATATCTACAGAAGTTTTATAAAACCAGAACTTAGTCCATGGAAAACATCAAACTTGGCTTTTTTAATTCCACTTATGGGATGGATGCCTTGCCCCGTTGAATTATGTGCATGGCCATCTCTGTGGATGTTTTCCAAGAATAATGAATCAAATTATAAGCCCAGTATGAAAGAGGCTGAACTTGATTTCAATCTTGGTTATTTAATTACCGTGATAACAGCCATATTCTTTTTAAGCTTGGGCGCTTTAACAATGTATGGGACCGGAGATGGAATGCTCACGGGAAGCGGTGTTTCATTTGCTCAAAACTTAATTCGTTTATATACAGGTGCTATTGGTGAATGGTCGAAATGGATAATAGTTCCTGCTTCTTTTGCTGCGATGTTTAGTACAACCTTAACTTGTTTAGATGCTTATCCAAGAAGCATTTCCGCAATTCAGGGACTATTAACTCTCACCGATAGAGGCAGGATGGAATCAAAAACAGAGGAAAACAGATTTTATTTATGGATGGTGATTCATATATTTGTATCTATGATATTGCTCCTCCTAGCAAGATCAGATGGAATTGGTGTAGCAGAATTTGTATTTGCCGCAATGACAGGAAGTTTTTTAACTGCCCCTTTATTTGCTTGGATGGCAATGGATACCATTAATAGTAACTTAGTTTCTCCTTCAAATAGATATGGATTATTATTAAATTCTATTTGTTGGGTTGGTATTTGTTTTTTAATTACAATAAGTTTATTATTTATATCTAATTCCTTCTTCGGTCTAGGTGTTTCCTAATCAAAATACAAAGAATAATATGAATATTTTTATCCTTTAAATTCCTAGAAATGCAAAAGAGAAAAAAATTAATTTTAAGATTTATAAAATTATCTTTTGAAATTTCAATTATATTTTTTTTTATAGGTAGCTACCTTAAAATTTTTAATAATTTAGATGCTAATACAACGATGAAAGTGGTCTTTTCTTTAATATATATATGGTTTACGATAGGTATGACTGTAAATTTAATACTTCCATTATTAAAATTAATTGAAAATAAGATAAATAAAAATTAAATAATTAATGCTTAAAAATCGATCATAAAGTAAATTCTTTAGATTAATTAGTTGACTTAAACTAGATTTCTTTTTTAATAGTAAATAAATATGTTTAATGAAATACTCTACTGATCTAATAATTTTTATATTTTGTTTTTATTCAATAATCGATTTGATAATTAAAATTAAATATACCCAAAAGAATTACTCCCTTTACAAAAAGAATCTAAGAAAAAAAACATTATATGAATAAATTAAATATGTTTGCAGAAATTATAGTTTAATGAGAAATTCCATATTAAAAGAGAATTTTAAATTCTAGACAAAATTATTTTAATTAAATCAAAAGAGTAAAAGAAATATAAAATAAAGACATCAAACCATAATCCCCAGAAGAATCAAATTACTGCTAAAGTCTTTAAAGATTTATATATAATTATGGAAGCAATGCCAAAGGACCCTACCCTTCTTTTAACATTTGGAAGTATAGGTTTATTACTCTTTGGAGCAATGGGCTATGGAATTTACACTACATTTGGTCCAAATTCTTCTAAATTACGAGATACCATAAAAGAGCATGCTAGAATGCACGAATTGGGAATAGCCCATGGCCATAACAATGATGGTAAAACACACAATCATTAATCTAATTGCTTATGGAAAGCCTTATTAACCAAGAATTAACAACTGGTTTATTCTTTAGTTAATTTTTTGGGGTGGGATTAGTTGGTTTTTTTATATTTTTAATATTTTGGCTCTATAGTCAACCTTCTAAAATAAAAGCAAAATAATTTATTATTAATTAACTTTTAAGATAAATATATAAAATAATACTCAGATTTACAGATATCTTTTAAAAGAAATATTTACTACATTATTTATTTTTCTTGTTGAATAAGAATTTAATAATTGGCGGAGCCACAATCGCATAAAAACAAAATAGAAATACTCCTATAATCACAGGGTAGTTTCCATAACTATTTAATATATTTTCAACTGCATTGTTCATTTTTTAATCTTTAAATAATAAAAGGAATTAATTTACATATACCAATTTAATAATAATCTATTTGAATTGTAGGTTTTATATGCAATTTAATTAATCAATAAAATAGTGTAGTATTAAAAAAACTATTTATTATGAGAAAATATTTAAATAATATAAATAAAAATTATCATGGATAAAGGAACTAATATTTTTATTCGCCTAACTTGTGTAATATTAAGTTTTTGTGCCATATTATCTGTTGCACCAAAAATTGAGAGTCTAAGCAAATGTATATTTGAAAATAAATACTCAAGCTGTAATTATGTTGGGCTTAATTGGCTCTTTAAAATTAGAAGCTAATACAAGCATCTATTACGATCATATATTGCAAATTAGAATTATACTTTTGATTGAAAAAGTTTTGACTTTAACAAATCAACCCTTTTTTGATTTACTCCAAAATCCCCTTCTCCAACTCTAGACTCAGATCTAATTATTAATTTATTTTCTGATTCTTCGAAACTAACTTCCAAATCATCAACATATTTCATAATTCTGCTTGTTGCTTCAGCATGTAAGTAATCACCATCTATTTCTATGATTTCCATTCGTGGGGTATTTTCTAAAATAATTTGAATTTCGGAGAGAGGATCATTTATCTTATCAGCAACCCACTCTTCTCTAACGCAATGAGAGGTTTGAATACAAGGTTTTAAATCTATATGTGAAGCATTGGTCCTTAAAGGCAGAAATGTAACTATTGCAATCGTAATCGAAAACAATAAAGATAGGGTTTTCATCATTTAGTTAACATAAACGTTATTAAACTAACGCAAAAATAATTAAATCAAGAAAATTTTAAATCAAATATTAAATATTATTCAACAAAATTCATTAGATAATTTATCTATTTCGTAAAAATAAAGAGCTTAGAATATTTTATTAATTAAAGATTTTAATAAATAAAATATTTTTTGTTTTAAAAGTTTAAAAATTATAAATATAAAAATTTAAGAAAAGGATATTAGCTAAAATATCAAAACCTATAAGTAATATAAGAGGTAATAAAATTGAAAGATCAAAATCAAAAAGAATTAAAATGGTCTCCTACACAAGAAGAAATTAATAATATGATTCTTCCTGCATATACAGAAATGGCAAAAATAAGTGTAGGTTATATTGATAAATTTGGTTGCCCACCTGAATACGTTGCTGATATGCTTCGAGATATTGCTGATGCATTAACATCTAGTCATCCTGAATCAGGTGAGAATTGTTCATGCTGCTCTTAAGAGAAGCAAATCATATACTCAGAAATTAAATATTATTGTTTTTGAAGAATTCTTTTTAATACTTCTCTGAGATATACTTTTTAATCTGTTAATTAATTAATTTAAGTTTAATTTAATTAAAAAATTAACTAATAATTTACTATTAAGATAAATTTTTAATAGATAAATTAAATGTAAAATAATGGCTTGACATATATAATAATTTATGTAATTTTTAATTTGAATTTAAATAAATTAGTTGATGAAAAAAATCACTAAAAGTTATGTAGAATTACTCCATAAAGCATCAAAAGCTAATGGTAGGAAAGAAGTTGTGAGCCTATTAAAAAAAGCTGCTAAATTAAAATCTAAAATTGAGGAAAAATCAGTAGCTTAGAAATATGAGTAAAGGATTATTTAATTTAAACAATTATGAATGGTGGAGAAACCATAGACGTTTCATCACGTTAGGAATATTTTTGGGATTATTTGCTTATTACATAAGAATACCTACTGCAAATGAATTTAAAGTTAGAGATACCTGCGGAAAATTAAATTCTAGCTATCAAATTACAGGTAAAAAAGCTCTTAAAAATTTGAAGTTAAAATCTATAAAAGATTACGATGATAGAACACTTTCAAATTATTATTGTGAAAGATTTTTAGGGATAAAATAAATAATCTTTTTAATTAAAAATAGATTACTTATTTACTTATAAATGTTTGAGGGGCTTGATTAGCAAAATATTTAATTAAAGTAATTTAGCTAATTGAATATTTTACTAAAAATTCAAAAAGTAAATCTTGACATAACTAAGTTTTATAAATTTGCGTTAAAGCTTAAAAGAGGAATAAACTATAAGCCTTAACAAGGCTAAAAAATAATATTCTAAGGAAATTAAATAATTAATATTTGATATTAAAATTACTAAAAGAGATTAATATAATTTTTTTTAATTTTATGTTTTTTTCCATAATTAATATTATCATTATTAATTTAAATTTTTTATTTCTGTGAAACTTTAATTAATTAAAAGATTTCTTGTAGCTTTAAGTAAATTTTCTGTAATCCCAGATTCGCTCATTGAGTGCCCAGCTTTATCAACTAAAATTAGTTTAGAATTTTTTAATTTTTTATTCAGATCCCATGCACTTCTAACGGGGCACACTACGTCATACCTTCCCTGAATAATAGTTGTTGGAATATTTTCTATAACTTTAATATTATTTAAAATAAAATTTTCATCTAGAAATATTTTGTTCAAAAAATAATGACACTCAATCCTAGCGAAAGCATCAGCAAATGGATTTTCTATATTTTTACCTAGTACTATTTCTCTTTTTACTAAGTGACTTGTTGAGAGTTCCCAATTGGTCCATGCTAAGGCCGCCTCTGATCTAAGTTTTGCATTAGAGCATGTTAAATATTTATAAAAAGAGTTAATTAAATCATCTCTTTCATTTATTGGGATCACTGAGACATATTTCTCATATTCATCAGGGAAAATCTCACTTGCTCCGTGTTGATAGAACCATAACAATTCAAAGTTTCTGCATAAAAATATGCCTCTTAAAGTGAGGCTTATTACTCGTGAAGGGTGCATGATTGAATAGATCAAAGATAATGTAGATCCCCACGATCCACCAAATAAATGCCATTTTTTAATACTTAATTTATTTCTTAACTTCTCAATATCATCTATTAAATCAGAGGTCGTATTTTCTTGTAATTCTGAAAAAGGTTTTGACCTTCCACAACCTCTTTGATCAAACTGAATAATATCAAATCTTTGAGGATCAAAATATCTTCTATATCTTGATTGGCTTCCTGCTCCTGGTCCTCCATGCAAAACAAGTACTTTCTCACCATTAGGATTACCTGACCTCTCCCAGTAGATTGTATGAATTTTACTTACTTTTAAAAAACCTTTTATGTTGGGTTCTATATGAGGAAATAGATTAAGTTTTGCCATCTTAAAACAATAATTTAGAAATTGGTGTTGTTTGTTTTTTAGACACTAAATATTTATCATTTCAAGAGATTTAGTCATATCAGCCAAAGTAACCTTTAAAGGCGTTTGCTTCCAATTAAAAATTGATTTAGTTAATGATAGATCAGTATCATAAGATCCTCTTTTTATCATAGAAGCAGTACTTCGCATTTCTTTGTTAAAGGGTGCTAATGAATTTATAACTTGATTAGGTATCAAATTATTTGGAACCTTTTCAAATCCAAGATCCCTAAGAATATTGGATATCTCAAGCAAAGAGATACCTTTTTGTGAGGTAGCAATAATTCTCTTATTGTTACTTTTACTATTTTCTAATGCTTCTATATGTAATCTTGCCACATCTCTTACATCCACGACAGTGAAATAAACATTAGGCAATGCAGGATATTTCCCTTTTATCAGGTTTAAAATTAGGCTAGCTGACGCTCCGTATGTTTTTTTACTAAGTAAAGGACCAAAAACCATTCCAGGATGAATTGTTGTCATAGTAAAAGATTTATTACTATTCTCATAAAGGTAATCCCATGCTGCTTTTTCAGCGATGGTTTTACTCTTGATATACGCTCCAATATCCTTTGATAAATCTGTCCAATCATTCTCATCACAAATATCTTTTTTATGACCATACGCTACTGAAGCCATAGATGAGGTTAAAACTACCTTTTTAATACCACTTTTATTTGCAGCATTCAAAGCTCTTAAAGTCCCTTCAAGGGCTGGCTGAATAAGTACTCTTTCGTCTTTAGGTTCCTCAATTATAAATGGAGATGCCACATGAATAAGAAAGTCACAATCAGATGTAGCTTCTAACCAACCTTCATCCTTCAATAAATCTAATTTACAAAAATCAAGATCTTTATTATTTAAACAATCAAGTGATTCCCTAACCTCATTCGACTTTGAAAGATCTCTAAGAGAACCTTTAACTTGATAACCAGATTTCAATAGATCTGAAATACATTGCCTAGCTATATAGCCTGAAGCTCCAGTTATTAAAACTTTTTTTTTATTAATTTCCATAAAATTATTTTATCAATTTTGTAAATTCATAATAAAAATTTATTTGCTTAATTTAAATATTATTAGGTTATAAATTATAAAATAAGTATCATATTGAAATGAATAAAAATTAAACAAATAAAATTTTTAAAAAATGAATTTTATTAATTTACAATAATATCTAATTTTCAAATTGTTTAGCTAATCTAAAAGCTTTTTTTATAATTCTAAATCCACCATAAGCTCCTGCAAGCAAAGGAATGACAATTAATGGATTAGGTGAATAATCTTGATAGTTCTTAACTCCATCCACATATTCAATGCCTGAACACTTTAAATAAAGAAAACTAAAAAATATAACGCTCCAGCCAATAATTGAAAGAAATCCTCCTTTTTTATCACCTTCGTAAAATCTATCTAATCCTAATCCCCAACCACTAATAAGGAAAAGTCCCCTTACTACTGAATTTTTTTCTTCTTTTTTTAACATAATTTGAAGTCGACTTATTAAAAATTTAACTTATATTTTGAATTTGTGCGAAATATTAATTATTATTTTGTTATTAATAAAGATACCTGAAAAAAGACTTCAATTATTCTAATTAAATTTAAATTTTAATAATTTTATTTGATCTGATTAGCTTTTCTACTCAAAGGAAATTTGAAAATTAAATTATTAGTTTTAGTTATTTATTAATTACCTCCTTCTCCAAAATTATAGGAAGGAGTAGTATCCTGTTTTTTTATCTTTATTCCATGAATTAAGTTACTGGAAATATTTTTTAATTCCTCTCCTGTAAAAGCATATCCAAAGTCATTAGCAATCGATGCTATCTCATTTGCGGTGGCAACTTGTGAAACTTTTTGATAAAGATCTTCTTTCTTTAGAAGCTCTTGTAAAAATTTTTTTATGTGTTCTGTAGACAAAATTAAATTTAGATATATTACTAATACCAATAATAATGAGATTTATATAAATTTATCAAGCAGAATTAGCATATAAATAAAGAATATAAGTATACAAAAAGGTCTTTAACTATAATTTATTTTGAAAAATTGATATTATTTACCAAAAAAAAAATTATAGTTTAAAGATAAATTATTAAATTTTTTATTAAGTAGTTTCCCTTTACAAACCTCAATAATTAATTCAACTTCATGAAAAGGTTAATAAAAACAAAATTGACAAGATTTAATAAAACATATTGAATTTATATTCCCTTCCAAAAATAAAAATGACTTAATAATGTTAATTATAAATTTCTTTTATTTCTAGAAATATTCTTTAATTTTTTTCAACTAATAATTTTTTTATTATAAAATTTCCTGATTTATTTCTTTGAAATAATAATTCTCAGGATTTATTATTAGTTTAAATCAGTTTATAGTTTGATAATTATTAAAATGCCAAAATATTTAAAATGTTGCACAATAAAGTCAAAGCATTAACTTAAAATGAAAAGATCATTCTTAATATTCCCATTAATTATTGGATTTTCGGTACATGCATTTCCTTCTAATAATTTTCAATCTCATTCAAGTCAAAATGTATTTAAAGCAAATAATAATTTAATTTCTGGATGGAAACCTTTTGAGAGAAATAATGATGATGGAATTAAAGCAAATTTTAAAACAATAGATACTTTAAATAAATTCAAGAAGATTCGTCGTTTAAAACCTTATTTTAGAGAAGCCAGTGGATTCGCAGTTTTTCCAAATATTGGTAAGGTAGGTTTCGGTTTTGGTGGTGCTAGAGGAAATGGCGAAGTTTTTGAAAATGGGAAAGTTATCGGCTCTAGTACTGTAACTCAATTAACTTTTGGTTATCAACTAGGTGCACAAGCGTTTAGTCAGATAATCTTCTTTCAGAATAAAAGAGATCTTGAGAAGTTTATAAATGGAAATTTTGAGTTTGGAGCTTCTGTAAGTGCAGCTCTTATAACTGAAGGAGCAAATGCTTCTGCAGATTTTAAAAATGGAGTAGCTGTAATGACATTCTCCAAAGGAGGTTTAATGTATGAGGCCAGTGTAGGAGGTCAAAAGTTTACATTTGAAAGCTATTAAATAACCTTTCGAAACGTTATTAACTAAGATTTCTGATATCTAATTAAGAAATAATTCAAATAAACATAAACCTAAATTCATAATAAGCTTGAAAATAACAGTACTTTTAGTTATTTATGGAATAACTAATAAATTCCACATGGACCTCAAGCAATTTTATTCTTTGAATTTTTTAGGAAGATTGCTCCTAAGTGCAATCTTCATAAATGCAATTCCTGGAAAAATTACAAACTTCAGTGCACAAGCACAATATATTACTAGTAGAGGATTTCCTGAGCCAATTTCTTCACTTCTGTTATTAGCAGCAATAATATTACTTATCACAGGATGTATTCTTCTTATTTTTACTAAAAAAATAAAGTTGGCTTGTTCACTATTATTAATTTTCTTAATTCCTACAACAATAGTCTTTCATTTAGTACCTTTTCAATATTTAGCTGTTGCTAGGAATCTCTCTTTAGCAGGTGGTTTATTAATCGCCATTGACAAATCAAATTAATTAACATACTCCAATAATCTTTATTACTTTCTATGCGTATAAAGTAAGACACATAGAAAGTATTTTTTATATAAATTAATAAGTATAAACCTTACTATAATTTTCTTTTATTAAATTTCTTATGAAAAAATTTGATTTTGATGATACAAATAGTACAGGAATTTGGTGGTCTACAAACGTTGCAATAAGAGATGAAGTTATTGCTCTAAAGGAGGATACAGGTTGCGAGGAATCTGAAATTGTTGAGTTCCTTAGAAGTATTGCTCAAAATATAGAAAGTTTTGGTTTATAAAAGTAAATGAGATAGTCAAAAAAAGATTTTAATTTGGGTAATAATTAAAGATGTTGACCACGTTAATGTAATGTATTCTTTATTCTAATAATATCGGTTTACATTAAATCTATGCCTAAAACAGAAAAAATCAATAAGATTATTCCAATAAATGAACTTGAATCAAATAAATTCACTGATGTCATAGAATTAGAAAGAACAATAACTCCTGATCCAGAAAAAAGAGTTGATCATGTTTTTGTTAAAAGAAAAAAAATTTGCAAAGTCAATCCAGCAGAAATTTTTTCTACAGAAGAGATTGCCAGATTTGATGTAGCTTGGCCAGAAGAGATTAAAGAGGATAATAAAGAAGAAATCGCTGAAGAACAAAATATACAGATAAATAACTAAATATTTTTTCTAAATGTGAACATTAATTTGACCTTTATTGTGGCTATTAATTAGTCATCTAAATACTTAAATGTTTAGATTGGGGCTTTCAATTATACAATTATTGATTAACTTATAAAAGAAATTCACAAATTGATATTGAAAAATATTAATATGTTATTTTACTTAAATCAAAATGAATGTTGTAGTTTTTTGGATTCTTTTTTTAGGTTTATGGGGTATTGTTCCTTTAATGATTTGGAAAGGAAGAACTGATGAAAAACCAAACACTCAGTCTGTTCCTGAGGTTAAGATAAAGAAAAAGGGTTGGTTCAAATAATTAAAGTTCAAATAATGTCTTTCAATTACTAATTTACTCTTTGGAGTTAATCTTATTATCAGATTCTTTGTCTATATCAGGACAGTAATAAGAACTGCATTCTTCTGAACAATCTCCATTGGAACCATGACTAAAAATGGGTTTATTAATAAAAAATAATAAAAGGGTTAAACTTATGTAAATTAATCCTATATTTTTATAGCTTTTCATAAAAATTTTTATGCCAATTAAATAAAGATTCTCACATTTCTATAATAACTATTGATTAATCAAATTACTAACCTATAAACAAATGTAATCAATCAAAAAATTATAATTTAATGTAATCAAAAACATATTTAATTAAAAAATTCATAATTTAATACATACAATTTAATTACTAGTAACTATTATTATGAAAGAGTTACTCGCTAAATTATGACCGAAGATAAAAATCTTGAAAAAAGTAGTCAAGATTATAAAAAATCACAATATGGTAGTTGGTACAAAAAAAGTGAAGCTAATAAAAAAGCTAATATAGAAAAAAAAGAATTAACACTTTATCAAAAACTACTAAATTTTTTTAGAAAAGAAAAATAAATTAAATAAATAAATTAATAAATTATTTAAATCAAATTTAAATAAAAACACTGGATTTTACTAGTAAAACAAAACTAATTAATAAAAAAATGATTTACATATAATCAGGAATATTTACTATTCCTAAATTTAATTTTCCTTTGTTTATTTTTGTATGAATTCTGCCAAATATACTTACCATCATCATCATTTGACTTCACCGCAATACAATTACATGCAACATTCCAAAGCGCTAAAGGGATGGGTTGTGGGCTATAAAGATAAATTTTTGAGAAAGCTTTTTTAATAACTTTAGTTGCTTCCTTGGCATAATAATGTGGAATTGTGGGAAATAAATGATGTGCAACATGACTTGAACCAATATTATGGTGTAAAAAATCAATTACTTTTCCGTAAGGTCTATCAATTGTTAAGAAAGCACCTCTTATAAAAGTAAATTCAGAATTAGATAAGTGAGGCACATCTGTATCTGTATGATGCAACCATGTATAAATGACTAACCAGCAGTTAACTACAAGTAATGGGGCAATATATAGAGCGAGTACAGGAATAAATCCATATTTAATAATAAATTTGAAGATTAAAAGAATTACAAATGCTGTCCCTATATCAGAGAGCCAAACCTTCTTTGCCCAGCCCGATGACCAAAGTTTTTTAGAAAATGGTTTTTCAGGCCAAAAATGATTAGAAATACCATATTTAATTCCACCAGTACTTCCACTTAGTAAGTATGCAGGCCATCCAAGACCTAAATGAAGTACTAATTGAAGAATCCCATATTTTATTTTCCCAAGAGAAGAAGACATAATTAACTCCTCTCTTCCTCCTTTCTTTTCACTAATCCCATCCCCATTTACAACTATAGGAACATGTGTCTCTCCATTAGTTATATGATTAGTAAATCGATGATGAATAGAATGAGAACGTTGCCACGAAAAATATGGTACAAGTAATATCGAGTGCAAAATATAGCCTGTAGCTGTCTGAAGAAATTTATTATCTGAGAAAGCTCCATGACCACATTCATGCGCTAAAACCCAAAAACCCATCGCTGTGGTCCCAGAGAGAAGTGAATATACAATCCAGATAGGTATCATTTCTTTATTAAAAGGAATTAATAACCCTATATAAATAACAACCGCTTGAATAAGAATTGATTGAAAAAGATATCGCAGAGAAACTTTGGTCTTCCTTCTAAAGCAATGCCTTGGAATCAATTTTTTTATTTCATTCATTGTTGGAATATCACTTGAATCTATATCAAGAGCTTTTCCTTTCAGTCCCGAAAAATTAATATTATTCAAAAAATTTTATGATGAGAAACTAAATAAATAAATATTCATTAACTATATTATCTAAATAAAAAATTTAGAAACAATAGTATTTTTAAATCCATATTTAAATCGTTAAATTAAGACAATATTTTGCTTGACGTGGTATAAAAATTAATCTAAATAAATGAAGAATCTACAATAAAATTAAAAAATACTTAATCTGAGTAATTTAATAATATGAATTTACTAAAATTTATTACTTAAAGAAAAATTTTTGAAAATATTCATTAAATTCTTTTATGTCCTCATTTGTTAATTTATAGGAGCAAAGAGAATCAACCTCCTTAATAAAATTATCAATATTTCCATTTTCTATTGAATCTTTGGAAAAGGAAGAGAAAAAATATTCATATTTCAAAATTAATTCATTATCCAAACCTTCAAAAAGATTTTTATCAATTGATTGACAATATTTATTAGCAAGTTTTCTTTCTATTATCATTTCGGAATTAAATAACAAATTATCATTTGCTTTTACGGAACAAGAATAGAAAAGTAATATCAATGAAAATAATAATGCATATAAATTCTTATATAGTTTCTGATTAATAAATTTCATTTGAAAAGATTCTTTTGATAACAGATTAATAAATTATTAAAAGATTTTTTATTATTTTTTATTAGTATTAATTTATACAATGAAAAATAAAAAAATCTAACATTTTCTTGCATTCAACTTAACTTTATTTTTTATAGTAGTATCTAGATAAAATAATGATCTAACTTTTAATGCAAAAACTTTAAATTAATTATCAAGAACAATTTCGATTAGGATGAAATTCTTATCAAAATTAATATTTTTGATATCTACATAAATTTTTCTCCAAAACTATTTATTGAATATTAAATTTCAATAAATTTAAACTTTTTTTTCTAATTTCAGAATTACAACACAGGTAAAAATGGAAAGTACATCATCTTCAGGTTGGTATTTAATAGCAGGGGTTAGTTTTTTAAGTTTTTTATTGCTTGTTTATTTAGGAAAAGAAAGGTAATGGAAAAAAATAAAAATTTAATCTTAGATAAAGTAATTAAATTGTCTAAAGCTAGTGAAAAAAAATATAGACAGGGAGATTACAAAGGTGCTATTGAAGATAAGAGAAAAGTAAAAACTTTACTGGATGAAGAGTCTTTGGATGTGGAACTATTTGAAAAATATAAAAAGGAATTATCCTTATTATATGATTCTAAGTTTGATTTAATTTATGATCACAAATCAAGAATTAATAACTCTAAGAAAGCAGCAATTATTAAATTATTAGTACAAAAAAGCGAAGAGAAATATAATAAAGGTGATTTTAAAGCTGCCATAAAGGCTCTAAGAAGATCAGAAAAATACCTTTAAGTAAGTAATAATATTTTTACTTATATTAATTAATTAATTGATTTAAAAATTTTCTACTTCTCTCTTTCTTTGCATTACTAAAAAATTTCTTGGCAGATGTTAATTCTATTACTTTTCCTTGATCAATAAAGAGAACTTGATCACCTACTTCTTTAGCAAAACCAATTTCGTGAGTAACTATAACCATAGTCATCCCTTGATCAGCAAGTCTTCTCATCTCATCTAGAACTTCGTTTATTCTCTCGGGATCTAAAGCACTTGTTGGTTCATCAAATAAAAGCAGTTCAGGCTTTAAAGCTAAAGCCCGAGCTATCGCAACCCTTTGTTGTTCTCCTCCACTAAGCTGGCTAGGAAATTTTCTCACTTGTGATTCAATACCCATTTGATTTAATAAATACATTCCATAATCTTCCGCCTCTTTTGGAGATCTTTTTTGAACGTGTATTGGCGCAAGGGTTATATTCTCAAGAATTGATAAGTGAGGAAATAAATTAAATTGTTGAAAGACCATACCAACCCTTTTTCTAATATTTTGAATTTTCCGTTGATCATATCCAGAATCTAACTTAATGCCCAATACATCCAATGTCCCACCATCCAATTTCTCAAGACCATTAAAAGTACGTATAAGAGTACTCTTCCCTGAACCAGAGGGACCCATAACAACAAGAACTTGTCCTTGATGTACTTCCAGAGAGATATCATTTAGAGCGACCATACCTTTTGAGTATGACTTAAATATATTTTTTGCAACTATGGCTTTATTCATTAGTTAATAAAAAATTTCATTTGTGTATGATCATTTTGTATTCAAGATGTCTTCCAATAATCGCAAAAGTTGTACAGAAAATCCAATAAACAGATGCCAGCCACACATAAACTTCTATATATTGTCCGATAAATTCTGGATTTGCAAGAACACTCCTTCCTACTCCTAATAACTCAACTAAACCAAGAATAGCCATTAAAGAGGTATTTTGAAAAAGTCCTATAGATTGATTAGTTAATGCGGGTAATGCAATTCTTATAGATTGAGGGATCAAAATCAACCTCTTTATTTGATATTTATTTAGCCCTAGACTATTTGCTGATTCAATCTGAGTCTTAGGAATTGACTGCAATCCTCCTCTTATATCTTCAGCTACATAAGCAGAAACAAAAAGCGTAAAAGCTAAAATAGCTCTCCAAACTCTATCAATTTCTAAACCAGTAGGGAGGAATAAAGGAATAAGAAGTTGTCCAAAAAAAAGTACAGCTATTAAAGGAATTGCTCTCATAAAATCAATATACATGGAACTTATTTTCTTTATTAATAGAAATGAGCTTTGCCTACATAATGCTAAAAATATTCCTAATGGTAATGCAAGAAATGCACTAGAAAGAGTTAAAAAAATAGTCAAAGTCAAACCTCCCCAATTCCTACTCATAACTGGAGAAAGACCAAAACCTCCATATAGCAGATAGAAACCTAAAGGTAATGTTGTTAGCCAACCAATAAATAAATTCTTTTTCAAAAATTTCCACTCTGGTCCAATAAGAGTTATTACAGATAGCAATAATAAGTAAATAATCCAAATAGTAGGCCTCCACCTCTCGCTGGCTGGAAAACTACCATATGCAAATAATGGTAGATTTGAAGTTATAACTTTCCAACTAGAATCAAAAATTATCCACTTAAGAGTAAAAAAGAAAAAAGATAAAATTAGTAAGATTATTATCAAGCTCATAAATATATTAAACAAATTATAGAAAATGATATTTTTCATTTTTTTCCAATTTCTTAATATTGATTTGTAAGTAGAAATATTCATCAATTATTATTTATTTATTGAATTTATAACCAACTTATTTATAATTTCCATGCTACTACTTATCAATAAATTTAATAATAAAAAACTTACTAAAAGGATTAAGAAACACTCAATTGCTCTACCTGTTTGGTTTATAACAGTATCATTAATTGCATAAATATCAGAATAGCCAACTGCAATCGCCAGAGTACTATTTTTAGCTAAATTAAGATACTGGCTTGTTAGTCCAGGAATAATTGCAGGCAAAGCCTGTGGAATTATTATCTTTATTAAACCCTTTCTTTCCGAGATGCCTAAACTTCTGAAAGCTTCCCATTGTCCTTCAGAAACAGCAAAAATTCCGCCACGAATTACTTCTGCAATATAAGCACTTGTAAAAACACTTAACCCAAATAATAAGGCTGCAAATTCTGAGGAAATATTTATTGAAGCAATATTTATTCCTTCATTTGATATATTAAAAAATTTTTGAAATTTAAATAAGGGTTCAGATTTCAAACCAAGAAATCCAATAAAATACCAAAACATCAATTGAAGCAGAAGAGGTGTTTGTCTAATTAATGTTATATATGAAGATGCAATAAATTTTATTAATAAATTATTACTTGCTCTAAAGAAAGCAATAATTGTTCCAATAATAGTAGCCAAGATAAGAGATGAAAAGATTACTTTTAGGCTATTAAGCCACCCAATAAATAAGGCCCAAGCATAACTATCTGAAGCACTATAAGGCAAAGGATGTTCAGCCAAAGCAAATCCAGCAGGCTTAAATAACCAATTAAAATTAAAACCAAGGCCTATTCTTGAAAGATTTACTACTAAATTATTAATTAATATTGTGACAAAAATAGTAAAAATTAATAAGAAAAATAATTGTATAAATATTAATCTCGTTTTTTTCATGCTAATAAATCAACATAAATTAATTAAATGGAGGCGAGATATGTAAACCTCCATTTTTATAAAGTTTATTGATTCCTCTTGGTATGGGTACATTACTATTTTTTCCTAAATGTCTTTGATAAATTTCTCCATAATTTCCAGTGGATTTAATAACCTTAATTACATAATCATTTGATAGACCAATCTTTTCTCCCAAACCACCATCAACCCCTAAAAATCTTCTCAATGGTTTAAGTTTAGGGTTATTGATTGCAAGCTTTAATTTTTCTTCAATATTTGATTTGGTTATTCCTTGTTCTTCCGCTGTAATTAGAGCAAAAATAACCCATCTCATTGCATCAGAAAGTTTTTGATCTGATCCCTCAGATGCTGCAGCAAGTGGCTCCTTACTTAAAACAACATCCATAATAATATGTTCTTTAGGATTCTTAAAACCTGATCTAGCTGCTGCCAATTGAGAACGATCTGATGTCATAGCGGCACAACGACCCTGCAAATATCCAGCAATTACCTGATTTAGATCTTGATATTTTATTGGCGTATATGGGATTAATGAGCTTTCAAATACATCATTTATATTTTGCTCAGTGGTAGTTCCTGATCCCACACATATTGATTTATCTGATAGATCTTCAATTTTATTAATTTTTGAACCTTTCTTAACCATTAATCCTTGTCCATCATGAAAAACAACCGGAGAAAAAGAAAGTCCATTTCCTCCTAAAGAATCTCTACTTAATGTAAAAGTTGTATTTCTTGATAAAAGATCGATTTCTCCAGTCTTAATAGCTGTGAATCTTTCAGCCGCGGTTAAAGGCCTATACTCTACCTTACTAGAATCGCCAAGTATTGCGGCTGCAAAAGCTTTACAAATATCGACATCTAATCCTTCATAGCTTCCTCTGCTATTAATAAAACTAAAACCTGGGATCTTACCGCTTACTCCGCATCTCAATTCATCCCTTTTTTTTATTAGATCAAGACGAGACAAATTATTCTGTTCTAATGTTGCACAACTAGATAGAAAAAAAGGTAAACAAATTATTCCTGAAAATATTCGACGCATAAAATTTTTTTAATTAGTAATGTCTATATTTTAGATCTATTGCAAACAAATTTTATAAGATTGTGGATTAGATTAAACATTAGTGTCAAATGTAATGGATAAAAGTTTGCTTTGTATCTATTTAGAAATAGTTTTAGTTATATGATTGAATAGTATATAGAGTGTTATTTTTAATGAAATTCGAGCCGACAGAAGATCAATTAGAAAGAATTTTAAACCCTGCCTATGAAGACATTATGGCTATTTGTGATGAGGTAGATCTTGAAACTAAATGTGGAAATCAATATATAATTCAGTTTCTTGAGAATATTGTAGAAGATTATAAAATACTTGTACAACAGCTGAAAGAAGAAGAGAATCAAGATTCCTTATAAAAAACTATAAATCTTTTGATTGAAATTTTTAAGATAATATAGATTACTACTAAAGACATTTAACAAAAAAATAAATTAAATTATTATTTTAAAATTTTATAAATTTAAGAATTGATAATATGTTTTTATAGTCTTAACTTTCTAATAAATTTTTCGTTTATTCCCTTTATTAATAACAACTCCTCATCAGGTGCATTTAATACATACTGAGGACAAAGATAACCAGAATCCCATAAAACTGAAGCTAATTTAGAATCAACTCCATTTAATAACAATAGTTCATGTTTAAAAAAGCTGTCTGGAAAATTTTTCTCAATTACTAGTTTTTTATAAATATCTGAATAGATTTCAGAATTAATTGAAAGTTCATTATGTATTTTTGAAATCTTTTCTTCAATATCTATATAAGATTCCACAATGGTTCTAAAGTCGATTAAAAATTTCTTGAAGTCCTTTTCTAATTTAGATTTAAAGGGTATTTTGCCAATATCAGAGGATCTCGCATAAATATTATTCTCTGATATATTTTCATATTGATCAAATTCTTCCTCAAAGCCCATTCTCCTTGTCCAAGAACCATAAATACCAGTTGGTTCTCCATCTTTGCTAAATTTGTTAGGCTCTCCAAATAACTCTGGTTTGCTTATTCCCTCACTTATTAATCCATCATTTTCTAAACAAATTTTTGGAGTAATTAAAAATAAGTTACAAGTATATTCCCACCCAGTCGTTATTGAATCAGCCCAATTATCATTAGCTTCTTCATCAAAATTAGAATTTCCTTCTTTGAATTGACTTCCAAAAAGATTTTTAAATAAGCTCATGATAAATTTTATTTTAAGCCTCTAGATAATTTTTATAGCATCAAATTGGTTAATAGTAGAATCAATATATTATTTTAGATTAATAAATGTATTTTTTATAAACGCAAGATGAAAAATTTGATCACAATCATTAAATTAGAAATTAACTCCAGAAAAAAAGTCCTGATATTATTTTTTTCACTAGTGCTTGGGACATTGATCCCTGTTATTCCACATTTAATAAATTTCATTGATAACGAAAGGACTAAAAAAGAAATAGAGCTAAATAATAAAAATTTAATTATAAAGTTAGAACAAGATTGCAAATATGAAAATAGTAAATATAAAAAATTATTAGAGTTAGGCTTTCAAAAGTATGCCTTAGAAGAACTTAATACTTGTATAAGAGAAAATCTTATAAATTAAAATAATTTTTAATTAAAAATAGTTACCCAAAAAAATCTTAACAATATTATTTATTAATAATTTTCGAAATAAATTTCTTTTCTGACAAAGATAAAGGACTAAAAATAATTAACTAAAAAAAGTATTTTTTGTACTGGTATTTATCTTAAAATATTATTTACTAACCATATGTGATCATTAAAAATTATGGAAGAAGAAAAGTCCTTTAATTTTCTACTAATAGGACTATTAGTTCCCCTTATTGTTTCAGCTATTATTATTTTTATTTATCTTTTCTAAAAAGTAAGTTATTCTCCATCCTTTTTTTAATAGTAGAGTTTTACTTAAATATTTGAAGAATAATTATATATAATATTATTCATAAATATTTATACATGCCAACATTATTTAATTAATCAATTTTATTTAAACAGCTTTATGTTTTTAATATGATTTAAGTATTATGTTTAAAATTTAAACTATATCTAATCAAGAAGAACAACTATAATGTGAAATTCCTCCATAATTAAAAAATTGTGCAGGTTTCAAAAGATCATATTTTTTCTCAATTTCTTCAGTTTGTTCATCATAAGGTTTACTTAAAACGATTTGCAGTTCATTTAACAAACTATAGTCCCCATGTTCTGCCCTTTCATATGCATCCACTATTAACCATTCTCGCCAAGTATACTTCGGGTTTATTAAATTCATTTCAGAAGAAATATGCTCTAATTTTTTAAATTTCTTAATTTGCTTAAACCATTTAGCAAGCCATTTGTTCCAGTAGTTTTTGACTTGTTCAGAACAAGGTGAATAAAAACAATCTTTTAGAAGCGAAATATTTTTAGGAAAAGTTGAAAGCTTTCGAAAAAACCTTGTGTAATCAACTCTAGATAAGGCCATTAGAGAAAAAAGCTCTGTGACAAGGGTTTCATCATATTTTTCGAGTCCTATCTTATTTGCCCACATTTGGTTTAATTTAGATTTCATCATCTTTGGGAAATCATCTTTAATCTGATTTAGTTTTTCTATGGCCTCATTATTATTATTTAATAAAGGAGTAAGACTATAAAGGAACATCTGATAATTCACCTCAGCTGCAATAGGTTGATTAAAAAAAGAGAAATGTTTCCCTCCTCCTGTCCAGGGTTGAAACTCGGGATCAAACATTTCACAAAAACCAAAAGGGCCATAATCTAGAGTTATTCCAACTAATGAACAATTATCGCTATTAAAATTACCCTGGCAATAACCTACTCTCATCCAATTAACTACTAGGGATATAATTTTTTCGCGGTATAGCTCTGCTAATTGAATTACCTGAGATTCAATTTTATTATTAATATTTATTTCTTCAGAATAATTTATTTTAATAAGGTATTTAACTATTAATTCCAACTCAGCTATAGAATTTTTATTTTTATTATTTCGCACTCGGCGAGCGAATAATTCAAGTTGACCAACTCTTAAAAAAGAATGAGCGACTCTTGTAGTAATAGCAATTGGAGATTTCACAATAATATCAGGATCAATAAATCTTGTATTTTTTGTATACCAAGGTCTATTGACAGTTTCGCATTGAGAGACAAATAAAGTTAAAGATCTTGTAGTCGCCACCCCAAGAGCATTCATATATTCTTGGGCAAGGAATTCTCTAACACTTGATCGTAATACAGCCCTACCATCTGCACCCCTACAATAAGGAGTTGGTCCTCCGCCTTTTAATTGCATCTCCCATCTTTTCCCCTTAAATAATCCTTCATATATAGATATTGCTCTACCGTCCCCATATCCATTCCCAGTCCCGAAAGGGCATTGTTGTATATATTCTGTTCCATAAATTGATAATGCATAACCTGTCGCCCAGCCAAAAGGCCTCATCGGTTTATGAATTACTGAAATATCTCCAGAGAATAATCTCACAAAGCACTTATCATTTATAAGATCATTACTTAAACCCAATTCATTAAAGAAGTCTTTACTGTGTGAAACATATTTTGGTAAACCAATAGGAGTAGGCTTGACTGGAACATAATGTCCAGAGAAAACCTCTCTAGGAAGATGATTATTCCCACCAATATTGGCTTCTGGATCAGGTTTAAGGAAATCCATTAATGAATAATCAACATTATCTGAGAATTCTTTAAAAGTTTTTATTTTATTTGATTCTATATTTTTAAAATTAGGGTTCATTTTCTTCTTTAATGACATTAAAGTATTTACTTTATTGAATTAAACAAAATCAAAAGAAATTTATAATTATTTTCATAAAATTTTATTTCTTTTAACTGTTCAATAAATCTTAATATTCT
>CEWJ01012293.1_pt1 | contig 22636 bp, 14 predicted proteins | sample 350291 | NCBI WGS metagenome assembly CEWJ01 (sample SAMEA2622923, study PRJEB7988) | marine metagenome | isolation source: saline water (ENVO:00002010), including | reverse complement strand
TGGATATATGGTATCGGCAATAATGAATGTCCAAGCCCGATTGAATTGGATTTCGCAGAGAACTCAGATCCATTGACCGATACAGGGTTAATTGGAACTCTTAACATAATTTCAATGGGAGATGAGAATTATCCTTCGAACCACATGATCGGGGGCACGATTTCTGCAGTGGATCCCGTGAGCGGAATTCCCGTCACTAATTCATGCGGCGTACTATTTGTATACTCAGATCAGGCGGCACCGGATTTGGCAGCAGGCGAGTCCTGGCAAATATTTGAGGGCGACACGGGAGATGGCTTGGTGTGTGGAATAGACCCTCTAGACGTTACATCTTATACATGGGACCTAAACATAGGAGGATATACTTTCAATCTACCTAATATGTATTACATCATTACATGAGTCATTGTTCACTGGAGTAAAGTTATCTAACGTTGGTTCTAGACGGACTAACCACGGGTTTGTGTAAGAATCCCCCTCGCATGACCATACATTCGCAGAATAGGCAATGTGGGAGTATGTAAATTCAACCGGCTCCTTGTGTATTAGTGCAAAATTAACATCACACAGCGTTCAAATTTAATGTTGCATTTACGGCTTAGGCTAATGCACACATATGAAATGGACTGGTCAATAATGACCGCTTCAACAGGTAGTCATCTCACCATCTTGGGTTGAATCATCTTCACTCCAGTCCAACTCCCAGCTGTTACTCGAAGTGTAGGTAGTTGCCACGTCTCCGGGATAGTATTGGTTTACCACTTCAATCTCGAAAGTGTAGCAACCAGACTCATCATAAAAGTCATCTTTCTTTAGGTATTCAGTACTTTGGTCATTTAACCCAGTCCCCGGCATACCCAACCAACCGTTGGCTTTTCCAGTTTGACTACCGGAGAAAGTGCTAGACCACTGCGCATCTAGTCCACTAACTGTGACTGTGGGCATTTCATACTTCACGCTACTGCCTCGCTTTATCGTCATTGCGAATGTATAGTCGGAAGTTACTGGTATTAGTCCTAAATTATCAAGTGTGTGACCGCCGCCGGTTTGCGCTCGCTCTGTCGGTGAGAACAGGCCAACAATAGCATCGATGGTTAATCCATCAGTGTAAGTGTAAGATTCTGTTCCATCGGGTCCAGAGCGAGTTCCCGTCTTGAGAACCTTGAACACCCTAGTTGCGGAGTCAAGAACTTCTCTTGTCATGAAATCTGGATCGATGTTGGCAGTAATTGTTTGACCATCTGACGATTCTACAGTGATTGTATATTCTTTGACCACATTTGCCGTATAATCCAATGAATTGCCTTGGAATATCTCGGCTATTGGTATGTCAAAACTTGCTCTATCGTTTGACATTGATTTACTTCCTGACCAAACCTCAACTCCGTCAGCAAAGATATCTGCGTCGGCATCAGAAAAAGTTCCTCTAACGACAAACGAAATAGTATTTTCATCTTCATCAATAGAGATTTCAGTGACTGCCATGGAAGCATTGGTCGGCACAATCATAATTGCAGCATATGGGCCAACGGCTATAATGAACGCCAAGGCAACAGAAATACCGGTCTTCACTGTTGAAATACCGCCAGTCATCCTTTGTGCTTGCACTATCGCACCAATACCCAATGCTAGGACGACTAGAACAACTACGAGGCCAAATCCGCCCCCCTGCAATGAAAATATTGCACCGAGAACTATAATCACCCATCCTGAAAGATTCAGGATCATTGGGACATCGGGTCCATCTGGATTGGCTTGGTTAATTTTAGTAGTTGATGTAGATTTACTCGGCGATGGCTCAGCCTTAGTCAGGAGCCCTTCAGTTGACTGTTTTTTTACTGGTTTAGGTTGAGATTTGTCAGCCTCTCCGTCAGTTGACGACGCAGTCTTCGCTTTATCTAGTAGTCCGCTCATAGGATGTCCCCTATTACAGTGAATCTTAGTTTGAGTTATGAATTAAACGCTTGCAGGCATCGCAAACATGCTGTTTGCTGGCAAAGAATATAATTCACAGGCCGGGTGCTGATTCGCGCCATTCCTCTTCTTCATCTTCAATGTTGATGAAGCGACGGCCTGCGACTGCAGCAGCTAGGGCGATCATAGACAGTGCTGGAATGATTTCAAAGCCGGGTAAGTAGATACCTCTGACATAAATGGTAATCATCTGAGACTCTGTTATGCAACCACCGTTGTTGCAAGCAAATTCTGACTCAGCGTAGAAGTCAAGCACGTGGTATGCGTCACTCCATCCTTGAGTTTTCGGTGTTCTTACTTTTACTTCGACGCTGGCCGGGGTTGGTGTTGCATCGACTTGCTTCTTCACGGCTGGAAGTGTGATGGTGAAGCCAGATTCCTCCAAGGTTTTTCGATATGTATCGGTAACTCCAACCTTCATGAAGTCTATTTGGTTGCCGAGGTTGTAAACCTTGAACTCGAATATTTTGTCAGTCTTAGGCATTAGTTGAACAAACGGTTCAGTGGCTTCTACTTGAACCAATGAATACTGCATGACGTTGACAATCATGTTGTTGTTTGATGATGCTGAGTTTGCTGGTGGGAATCCGTTGATTTCCTGAACTGTGGCAGAAACCGACAGGGTTCTTGCATCCATTCTCATGTAAGGTGTTGCTCTGACAGAAATCTGGAAGTCTACCGAATCTCCAGCGCCAACATACATGTCACCAGGTGCTGCAGTTGCTAGACCGTCGGCCTGAACGTTAATGCTAATTTTTTCTTGGTAAGCGGTTGGGTTTGTTGCCGTGCATGTGGTGAATCCAGAGTAAGTGGACCCCGGTTTAACTTCTACATTGATGTTGGACGGCGCACAGGTTACTGAGATTGCCGCAGTAGGGGTTGGGTTTTGCGCAGCGGCAGGGGCTGCTACCGCAAGCATCGAAAATATATACAAAGCCAAGAGGAATGAAGCGCGCTTTACAGTTGACACAAACTCACCTATCATGTATCCCAGTTCCGTGACCCTCATAACCATTTTGGGAATATGGCCAGATTTCAAGGCAAAAAACACGATTCATTTTGGTGGGCCCGAAGGGATTTGAACCCTTGACCGCCCGGTTATGAGCCGGGTGCTCTAACCAACTAAGCTACAGGCCCGTAGGCTGGCGTCATAGCGCTCAGTCATAAAATGTTCCAACTAACTGAATTGTGACAAAGAAGACTGACTAGGTTTTATCCATTCACGCACTGCAGATTCAGCCTCATCACGGATAGCTTCGGGAACAAAGACCATTGCGCGCTCGTTTGGTAACGACAATGACCGAATCATAGCTGAGTGCTCTGAAGCATCGCGTCCGTCTTCGAGAACAATACCTTGTTGATATGGCATGTAACCACGCTTGGATATTCTGGCATAGAGCACATGAATCTCTGGGTCAAAGCCACGGGCCTTCACAAAGTCTTCAAGTCGTTGTTTGACTAATTCAACCATGTTGATATCAAGCGTTTCAATGCGTAACGATTTGTGAAACTCTCGGCGTGAAAGTAACTTGCTAGCGTATAATGAGAGGCGTTCATCCTTGTGTTTGGCCCAGTCGCCGAGAACGGCCTTTATGTGAGAATCATTAATCTCCGCATAATGTGGTGCTGTAAGTGACTCATTGACCAACATATTGGCTAATTTTTCATTAAGCTGCAACTCACCTTTCTGGGCCAAAACTCGTGCCCTAGACAACATTTCAACAAGGTAATTTTGAGTGAGCATGTTCACTTTGTGGAAATATACCTGATTATACATGTGATACCTTGTAACCAAATATGCCTCGACTGCTGGAAGTCCCCAAGTTTTAACATAGAACTGCCCAGTTTCACCAACCCTCAGCGCCCGGAAAACTCGGTCAATGTCAAACCCACCAATTTGAGCGCCCGTATTTGCCTGATCTCTCACAAGATAATCCATTCTATCGACATCTAGTTGTGACGCCACTATTTCTTTCATAAACTGAGGAATTGGTTTGCCAGCAAACTCCGACTCGCCATCCATCAAGGCAAACAACCTGCCAAGCCTTGCCTCTCCAAGTATGTCTCTGACCACACCGCCAATTTCTGTCTCGGTAGATTCTAGTAACATTCTACCCCAGTGTTCGTGGGAATGGAAAGTAGCAAACACCTTGGGGGTTTCAAGCAAATGGGAATAAGGTGGATGACCGATGTCGTGGAGTAAAGCCGCTAACTGAACTAATTCGGCATCCTCATCATCAATCATTCCGGGTTGGAAATTTTGTATCAATTTGGTTAACTTCTGTGCGAGATAGTAAGCACCTAGCGAATGAGAAAATCTGTTGTGATTTGCAGCAGGAAATACATATTCACAGGTCGACAGTTGTTGAATTGAGCGGAGCCTCTGGAATTCCTTGGTATCGATTATTCTAGCATGCTTGTGAGGCACTAGAATATCCTTGTGAATTTCATCACGAATCACCCTGTCTCTCATTCCATCCCCGATACTCCCTTGAACTAATGCTTAAAAAGGCCGCGTAGGATATGATTAAATCCTTCAAACATGACTAAAAGATTGTTTGAATACCAATCAACATGGCGGATGTGCTCAAGAGCATAATGAACAAAATCACAGATGACGACCCAGCGACCAGAGGTCAGCAACTTTGGGTCATGTTTACCCTAGCAATATTCTTGGTTGCGGTGTTGAACTATTACGCCATGGTAAGAGAGCCAGACATTGTAGAAATGGAAGATTTGATAGAATACAAAAATGAGGTAGTCAAGGTTGAAGGAGAGATCATTTCATGGCGGGAAGACCCGTGGAATTCTGGCGATTGGGAAACTCACGTAATTGTCAGTGATGGAACTGCAGTCGTCGAGGCTCGATGGAGCAGGCCAGCTGAAATCCCGCCAATTGGCACCAATGTTGTAATCACCGGGAAGGTTATGGAATTTGAAGGAAATATCTACATGACCGCAGTTGGTTCTGGTGCAATGGAGTGGGATGATGAAGACATACCAGATATCATTCCATTATCTATTCTAGATGTCGCTCTGGATCCGGAAAAATACGTTGATGAAGTAATCACTCTGACCGGTTACATTGGCGAATCTATCCCTCCAGATGCAATGTTCGTCTCCGCTGACCTTCGTGACCACCCATCTTATGGCAATGCAGAGCACCAAATTAAACTCAACATAAGGTCCAAAGTCGGTAGTTGGATTGAAACCTCGTCAAAGGTTGAGGTTACTGGAACTATATCTTACAACCAGCGCGATATGAATTGGGTAATGTCGGTTCAAGGACCAGAAATTCGAATCGACCGCAATCACCCAGTCGAAATAATCAGGCTAAACTGGGGTGAAGAGGCAACTTGGAGTTATCAGTCGGGTAACTTAGTGAAAATTGCTGGTTACATAACTATCGGTGAGGAATGGCAGTTGCGGGGGCCAGGTGGTATCATGATATGTCTAAAGCCCAGTGCGTCAGATTTAGCGGAACATGCTAACAATTCGCTCAATAATGAATTTAGAGATGTTGAGGGGCGTTTGATGTGGTCTGAAGCAGATGCGAGTTGGTGTGTTGATTCAAGCGAAGGAACGCCGACGGGTAATTTGGTGAATTCTGATGACATCATCGACCTATTAGCGCTACTATCTGGGGACCCCGTAAGACTAATTGAGCAACCTGAAACCAGATACACAATCAATGCTTATGTCAGATATGCTATCGAACCTAGCGTAGAAGATGTTAGTGGCTGGCTAGTTGATAAAATCGATTATCGTGGTCAAACCAAAATCTATGCCACATTCCCAGCTCAAACCTCAACCCAGTGGATTGAAGCAGGTCAAGCAATTACCGCCAATGTCTCTGTTACTTGGGACGATACGAATATGGCAATTCGCCTGCAAATACACGATTACCAACTTGGTGATATTCCAGACCCAAAAACCCTGATTTGGGAGGAGGGCGCTTCTCAATGGGGCTATTCAAGGAATCAAATGGTCAATATTCCCGGAATTGCAATGCAAGATGAGGAAGGAGATTGGTGGCTACAGCGTGACGGAACCAACCAAAGCATACGGTTGTCGCCGAATAACAACACCATCATTGGAACCGACAATGTTCACTCAGGTTTTTCTCATTTGTGGAATGGCCGATTAATGGAAGTTCAAGATCCTGATTTAGTGGCAACAGTATACCACCTAATCAATGCTGATGTTGTCGACAGTGACGGCGATGGGTTGTCAAACAACTTGGAGTCACTGTACGGAACTAACCCCTACGCAACCGATACTGATGGTGACGGCACAAGCGACAGAGAAGATGATGATACTTATCCAGACTACTGAGGGATAATAATGTTAGAAGCCTACTTTCTAGATCTTGGATGGCTGCTCTTTGCGCTATTCTTTGGTGTAGCAATGGGCTCGTTAACTGGCTTGATTCCGGGTTTTCACGTCAACAATGTTGCTCTCATCTTGCTCGCATTGTCACCGGTTTTCTTGAGTTGGGGAATCCCTCTGTCAGCTGTTGCTGCAATTATTGTTTCAACCGGCACTGTTCACACTTTTCTAAATTATATTCCATCAGCCCTTTTGGGTGCCCCAGATGGCGACACCGCACTATCACTGCTTCCCGGTCATCGAATGTTGTTGTCAGGTAACGCACCTAGGGGTGTGGCTTGGTCGGCAAGAGGCTCTCAGCTTGGTCTATTTCTGTCACTACCCCTGATCATAGTTGCTCGGATTGCATTTGGCGATGAACTGGGGTGGTATGATTACCTCAGGAATATTATCTTCTTTCTTCTATTGGGCATATCCTTCTTATTGTTAGCAACTGAAACCACAAGATTGGACTGGCCGAAATGGATGCAAAAACTCTCGTTAAACAGACTAGCAACCGACAGCCGATTTGCTGGTTTTTTAGCCGCTACTGGATTTTTCTTGCTGTCGGGATTTTACGGTTGGGCCGTGTTTAGTTTACCTGCACGGTCGCCGGTCGGCATCCCCGATGCAAGTTTGTTACTGCCGAGTCTAGCAGGACTATTTGGTATTGCTAATTTGCTAGATATTTACGCAACTACCTCACACATACCACCGCAAAATGAAGACTGGACACTACCGCCAACCAAGCCACTACTTGTTCCATGTTTCTGGTCGGGTGTTGCCGGTGCATCGATGGGTGTTTTACCGGGAATGACTGCCTCACAAGCTACTGTTCTGGTTATGGGTGGCAGAAATGTTGCTGCCAAAGTGCAGGGTAAGGAGGGTTTTGGCATGGATTGGGAGACCAGAAGACTAACCGAAATGACCGATGAAGAACTTCTCGAGATTGCCCTGTCAGAGGCCGAAGGTGGAGTGGAGGGACCTCAAACCAAACAGGATTTGGAAGTTATTGCCATATTATCTGCCGTAAATACCGCAGTTACTGTTATGGTTCTGGGCTTCCTTTACATCATCGGCAGATCACGTTCTGGTGCCACCCTTGCGCTGAAGATGATGTATCCAATAGATACTTGGTCATCTGCTGAACCAACTGCTGATTTTGTCAGATTAATTGCGGTTACCGTCGCTGCTGGACTGATGGCAATGCCAATTATGCGCGTGGTCGGTAAAGGCATGTTACGCCTCCATGCAGCCATTCCACTTCAGCAGATGGTCATGGGCGTGATTATTTTTGTCAGCGCATTAGTGTGGTTTACTACGGGTTTCATCGGTATTGGAGTGTTAATAATAGGAACAATCCTTGGCCTGATACCACCACGAGTCGGCATCCGTCGAAGCCATGGAATGGGCATAATCATCGTACCTATTATGATATACACTTTCTCTCAAGCACAGGATGCCTTTGGTTTCCTGTGAAATCAAAAATAACATAATGCTAACACCACCAGATAAACACGGAGAGGATAAATTGCTCAACAAAAGATACCCGATTTTACTCATTACTATCATGCTATGCTCATATCTTGCGCCATTGCTGGATAATGATTCACTAGCCGATGGAAATACAGTAGACAAAACCTCCAGCCGTTCATCCTCTTGTATCGGAGATGTTTGTATTTCTGAGGTACTAGTCAACGCATTCGGTTCAGAAACCGGTAGTGTCGGACCAAGTGACTGGACAACAGGAGAGTGGGTTGAGCTACACAACTCTGGAACTACGACTGTTGACCTTTCAACTTGGGCATTAGCAGATCACTACAGCAGACCACTGAGTATGACCACCAGCCATGTAGTATATCCATCCGGAGCAACCAATCTAGACCTAGCGGCTGGCGACTATATTGTTCTCGCCAGAAACGGGGATGGTGGCTCTTGTGGGTTTTGTTTGAAAAATTCCAATGGCATGGTCAACTTATCAGATGCCAGTGGGCAACTCGTTCATACGATATCATGGACATCCTCACCAACCGAAGGCGTGTCGCTTATTCAAGATGCAACTAACCCCACTGCTGATTGGGTTGAATCAGCAACACTCTCACCCGGTGAAGCAAATCAGGGCGGTACGCCAGTAGGACCAGTTTACTTTGCCAGTGAATTACTCATCAATGAGGTGATGGCGGACGCCTCACCTAGTTTTGATAATGCAACATATCCCGGCGGCGAGTGGATTGAAATCTATAATCAAGGTCAAACAGCGATTGATTTAACCGGTTGGTATGTGTCTGATGCTGCAGGCAATATTGTTGAGTTTGACGAAAATCATCTTATCGATTACTCCAGCAACCCTGATTCACTGATGATTAATCCTGACTCTACCCGAATAATAGCAATTAATGGTTCGACTAATAGCGGGGTATTGAACAATGCAGTTGAAAAATTACGAATACACTGGCCAAATGGAACAATTGGTGACGAAGTAAATTGGACCTCGACGGAACCAGGGTTCTCGCTCTCGAGAATTTCAGGCAGTGATTCGATGTATATGTCTGCATATCCAACAATTAATCAAACCAATTTAGCACCAATGGAGAATCTGCCTGCGGCATCCAGCGAGGTCTACATTACTGAATATCTACCATCAACAAATACAAGTGGAGATTTTCCGGATGGAAAATGGATTGAAATTTACAATAATGGCAGTAACTTAGTAGATTTATCCGGCTGGAGTGTAATCAATGGCAAGGGGGACACATTGTACTTGGACCCCGGCACAATGGTGTTTAATCAAAGCCATTCCGGTGTCACCGAAATTAATCCAGGAGAGCGACGGTTAGTTGGCATGTCAAACAGTTTCGATTTATACGACTATTATGAGCACCTTGTTCTCAAAGATAATTCTAATTCGGTTGTTGATAGTGGATGGCATGGCAATTACTTTGGCGACAATGTTTCGATGGTCCGGGATTTAGATGCGTTAGGCAGCGCTTGGGTCCCCTCAAACTGGATGACTCCAGGCGAGCCAGAGCCGGGAACAGAACCATATATTGCGGCAGATGTTATGTTCACTGAAGTATTACCTGATAGTGAAGGACTAGACACACAATCTTGGCCACGAGGCGAATGGATTGAGGTATACAATAATGATACCACTGCGGTTGATTTAACCGGCTGGAAGCTCAAAGCCTCTAACAGCAGAAGTTTTACCATTGGCGGATATAATCTACCGCTACAATCAGATGCGATAATTCAACCTGGCGATGTTGGTTTGATAGCCTTAAATGGCACAAACTCGTTCTATCTCAAGCAAACCACAGACATCATTACGCTTGTCGATGTTAACATGGGGATTGTCGACACAGTTAGTTGGAATCATTCATCTGAAAATGTCTCTCTAGTAGCGCCAGGCAGTAGTCATGCAGGATACACTAATACTACCCCTGACGGAATCTCTGGATGGGTTGAACCAGCCTGGGCGACACCGGGTGTATTAAACCCACAATGGCCTGCTTATACTGCATCTAACTCAATAATCCTAACAGAGTATGTCGGCTGGTGTGACATGAACAGCAACAACTATGATGACTGGATTGAAGTGTTCAATAACGGCACGGAGCCAATCGACCTTTCCCGCTGGCGCCTTGACACTGATAATCAACGCTTTTTCGTGACGGAACTATCGACTCAAAGTAACACAGATCAATATCTAATCGCAGTAAATACCAGTATGTCAACAATAGTTAATGCTGGCGAGTATGCACTAGTTAGCCTGCCGAGATCATACCTGATGCCAATAGACACAATTGCTCTTTACAACCCGGACGGTATATTGATTTCGCAAGCAAATTCACACGGTGAAGGGGTCACGCCCAGCACTTGTGATTCTTGGATTTCAACTGATGGTGAAAATTGGTACTCTGGCGCATATCCAACTCCAGGTGTTGCCAATATTCAGGCTACGGATTTTGCTACAGCACAAGACATTGTTATCACCAGAGTTTCACCATATAACAACGAGTTCATCCAAATAAAGAATATTGGATTAAAGGATGCGTTCCTCAATGGTTGGACGATTAATATCAATGATGGCATATTGTATGAATGCACGATAATGAATAACATGTTCTTCAGTTCACAAAGTAGCATTGTCTTCGCCGAAGATACCGACATTACGGGTAGCGATGGTATGTCAGAGATTATCCAGCAAGATATCAATTATTTATCTGGACCTGCAACTACCTACCTTAGTTTCGATGATGTGGGTTGCTCAGGACTATATCTGCCGGATTCTGGCGTGGCCATCTCGTTGAAGGACTCAAATGGCGACTTAGGTGATACCTTTGTCTATGACAGTGGACCAGCATCCCAAGAGGGTTGGAGCAGCGAGTCAATTTCGATACCATCATCTAACGTTGCAAGTGATGAATTCGTTTATGTCCGAGGCGACGGTTGTTCGTTCCTACCAGACACCAATACGGCTGGCGATTGGCAATATCAATGGTCCACTACGGGTGCCATGGGGACCGTATGCTTACAAACTATTTTTGATGAAGCACAGTCACTGATTGTCCCAGTTACCGGGCCCCAATATGGCTTGCTTGAACTAAAGCAATTCATTGACGATAGTCAGACTAGTTTACGGATTCAATTGTATCAATTACAAGACGCTTACTTGGTTCAAGCGCTACTAGACGCCATACAGCGTGGCGTGAGTGTAGAATTGATGCTTGACCCGGGTTGTAACAATTGTAATATTTGGTCAGAGACCGATTTGCAATACAAAAATGACTTTGCTTACACACTAATACAAGCTGGAGCCACTGTTTATGAATTTAACACAGGTAGTAACGAGCCATATTTGTACCTGCACAGTAAGGTTGTTGTTCGCGACCTTGACAGCATCTGGATTTCCTCAGGCAACTGGAAATCATCATCAATTCCAGCTCCAGGAGTAAGAGGTAATGTGGAGTGGAGTATAATTATCGAAAATCCCGAACTAGCGGGGATGGTAAACCAGCAATTCAACCTTGACATTTACTGGTCAGAGGAAATGTCACTAAGCGATTACGATGCTTATACCTTCAACACCCCAGATTCAATTGGCGGTGGTGGAGTTCAATCCACGATTCAAGCAAGTATTGCTGGAGAGTTAGTTACCTGCCCTGAGAATTGCGTCGGCAAAATAACTGATTTTATCCGATCTGCCGACAGTGAAGTTCTGCTTTCACAACAAACACTGGATGTAGATTGGTCGTATGGTTGGGGTGATGAAAATCCGATTATTTCCGCACTGCATGATGTTGCTTCAGACGGCGTCAGCGTTCACCTTATCATCAATGGTGCCTATCTTGATGATGATGATCAAGAAGTTGTTGATCTGTTTAACGAGGTTTGGAACGGTAGTGAAGGCCTAGATACATCGGCAATTGTGATGAGTGAGGATGACGATGTCTCAAAATTACATAATAAAGGCATAATTGTTGACCAAGAAAGCGTGCTAGTTTCATCGATAAACATGGGTAGTTCCGCAATGAATAGAAATCGTGAGATGGGGGTAATCATCCATTCGCCAATTGTCACCCAATTCTATCTCGACGGTTGGCATGCAGATTGGATGCGACTAGACAATGTCACGGATACAGATCAAGACACTTTAACCGACAAATGGGAAGTTGCCAATGGGCTCAACAGAACCAAGCGAATTATGCCATCGGGAATCACCGAAGACATGTTCGATGCAGATGGAGATGGTGTCAATAACACAGATGAAGAGAAACAGGGCAGTCACCCACTACTACCTGATACCGACGGTGATTGTGCAATAGATTCAGCAGAGATTGCTTGGGCTCAAAGCACTGCATTAGATTCCAGCGTCCAAAATGTCGCAATATATGATGCTTTGAATTTAGCAGACGCAGACGGTGACGGAGTCAAAGATACTGATTTGCTTGGTTGCGACTTGGCGTCAGAAATTATCATACCAGAACCAATAGACAATGAAACAATTGACCCTGATGCCGATGATGATAACGATGGTGTGGCGAACAAAAACGATCTGTGTCCTGAGACAGTGGTTGGTGGACTAACCGATCCGGCGGGCTGTTCCAGCGAGCAATTGGCCGAAAACGCTGATGCTAGTGACGGCGAGAAAGATACATCCGGCTCTGATACCATGCTGATTGTGATGCTCATTGCGGCAATCTTTACTGCCGGCGCATTTTTGATTTTGAAGCAACTGGAGAGTCGAGCAACTGAAGCAAAGAACCTAGTCAGCCTTGAGGAACAGGAAATGATGCTTATGGAAACTGCTGATTCCGTAGACACAGGGGAGTGGTCCGCACCGGTATTGGATGGTAGTAGTCAACCCACAACAAGTGATATAGCGACCCAAACCATTGATGTGTCAAAATTCCCCGGTTGGTCCGAAGATATAATTCAACGCTATCTTGACAGTGGTTGGACCATTGAACAACTCGCTGAATATTACCAAGAACAGGTGAATAACAATCAATAACATCGCAAGATTGACAAAGGACTTTGTTTTCGTAACGCATGGTAAAGATGCGTTATACAACAAGTAACCCGGTGATGACACAAAATTTCTGGTCAAATATTCAAGGTCAGAACACTATGACCTTGCAAGGCACGATTGCTAAGCTAGGCTACTTACTGGGTGTTGTTACAGTAGTCGCATTCATCTCGGCATACATAGCCCTCGATGCGCTTGAAGCAGGTAATGCGGGTGTCATAAACGGAATGACGTGGGGCGGATTATTCGGCGGAATAGTTGTTGCAGTAATCCTGATGTTGATGCGCCCTGAAAATCCAGCGGCTCTGATGACCATCTATGCAGTGATGCAAGGATTATTCGTTGGTTCGTTGTCTTTAATCTTCGAAGTATTTTACAGCGGCATCATCATCCAAGCAGCATTTGGAACTCTATTCATCACTGGCGGCATGTTGTTCATTTATTCCTCGAGAATTATTCGGCCTACACCAACATTCAACAAAGTTATCGGCAGTATGGTGTTTTCGATTATGATGCTTTACATGATTTCGATAATCTTTTACTTCTTTACCCCGTTCCAGATACCATTCTTACACTCATCGGGACCGATTGGCATTGGAATAACACTCTTCATTCTAGCAATTGCCGCACTCAGTTTAATCTCCGACTTTGGATTTATTGAGTCTGGAGTCAAATGGCAAGCTCCCAAGAATGCAGAATGGTGGGGTGCATTTGGGGTCTTGGTCACCATTATCTGGATATACATCGAAATGGTTCGCCTGCTGTCTAAGATTCGTGACTAAGCAAAACCGACTATTTTCCAAAATTAAAGCACAGACTTGATACACTATTGTATCATCCGTTTGGCTGATAACATGGTAAGAAGCATTCCAGTAATTGATTTTTCTGACTACACATCCGGTGATCAATCTCGCAGAGAAAAATTCGTCAAGCATGTTGGTGATTCTCTCAAAGATATCGGATTTTTTGCTCTATCAAATCATGGCATTCCACTTGATTTAATCAACAAGTCATATGACATGGGAGACGAATTTTTTGGGCTAACCCAAGATAAAAAAATGAATTATGCTCGAAAGGAAATATCCCATCAACGCGGCTACACTGCGTTTGGAGTTGAGCATGCAAAAGACAATCCAGCACCAGATTTGAAAGAATTTTGGCAGACCGGAAGAACCCATAAATCCGGCGACAACCCAACATACCCAGCAAATGTCTGGCCAGAAGATACAGTTCCTGAATTCAAGATAGTTGTTGACGACCTTTACAACAGAATGGAGGCTTTGTCGTGTGAGTTACTTGCTGCGTGTAGCGTATACCTCGGCAAAGATAGCAATTGGCTAGTTGAGATGACCAACGAAGGTAATACTATAATGCGAATCATACATTATCCCCCACTAGGAGAAGAGGTATTAGAAGGCGCAGTGCGTTCTGCCGCACATGAGGATATCAATTTCATTACATTGTTGGTAACTGCAACTGCAGATGGACTTGAGGTAATGGATCATGACGGAACCTGGATAAAAGTTGAGGGAGATGAACGCTACATTATTGTCGACTCAGGCGACATGCTACAGAATCTGACGAACGGTTTGTTCAAATCAACCACCCACCGAGTGGTGAATCCATCTTCGACCTCAGCACGTAGATTTTCCATGCCAATGTTCGTTCACCCAAGGAACTCAATTGATTTGACACCACGACCGGAATTCATCGCTATGACAAGCGGAACCGCCGATTACCAGTCAATTACAGCTGGCGATTATTTACATCAAAGGTTGGTTGAAATCGGACTGGCAGAAGATTAGGCTGATCGCATGGACCAAGGCGATGTTGAGCGACTAATAAGGCAAATTCAAAGCTCTCAGCCAATGAATAGTCAGTTGCTAGATGGGTTCATCACGGCTGTTGCTGAGCGAACTGTTGATGTAAAGCTAGTTGAAAAATGGCTCAAAGCAGTCCACAGCACAGGCATATCAGTTGAGGAGACTACTAGGTTAACCAAAGGCATGATGTTTACTGGTGATGTCATAAAGTGGCCAGACAATTCACTGGTGGTTGACAAGCACAGCACTGGTGGCGTTGGTGATAAGATGTCACTTATGCTAGCGCCAATACTCGCTGCATGCGGACTAAAAGTACCGATGTTAGCCGGGCGTGGTTTAGGACACACTGGTGGAACTATCGACAAACTAGAATCTATACCTGGTTTCAATTGTTCCCTAACCCCTCATGAAATGCAGTTACAGGTAAATGACATAGGATGCTGCATAGCGGCACAAAACGATGCGATAGCGCCGGCAGATGGACTACTTTACGCAATCAGAGATGTTACTGATACAATCGATAGTATACCACTAATTACAGCGTCAATAATATCAAAAAAGGCCGCTGAGGGGTTAGGTTCCCTAGTTCTGGATGTTAAGTGTGGGGCTGCTGCTTTCATGAGAACCGAAGAGGATGCAAAAGAATTAGCACGCTCTATGGTTGGTGCTGCACAAGGATTGGGAATAGATACTGTCGCTCAAATCACCGCAATGGACTATCCAATCGGAGCATATATTGGTAATAGTCTAGAGGTGCTCGGCAGTATTCAGGTGCTTCAGGGTAAAGGTTCCAGAGATACTGTTCAACTGGTAAAATTACAGTGTGTTGAGTTGTTAAAACGGTCAAAACTTGCTGCTTCTGATAGTATTGCGAAGGAAATGATTGACCAAGCCATCAACAGTGGGGCTGCACTGGACAAATTTAGACAAATGTGTGTCAAGCAAGGAGTTGACCAAGACATAGCAAAAACCCTGACTGAATATCCTGAACTAATACTGCCCAGTAGTCAACAAGTGTCAGATATTGTCGCCCTTGAATCTGGCTTTGTCTCCGGCATTGACGCGATGTCGCTGGCGGAAATAGCTCGAGAACATGGTGCGGGCAGATTCACTATCGAGGATGAAATAATTCCTGAGATCGGTTTCACAATATGTGTCGAACATGGCCGTTACATTAGTGAGGGGGAGACATGGCTAAAGTTTCATCATAATCGAGATTTATTTGATGAGACTCGATTGAAATTGGCAAATTCACTGTCCCTCAGTAGTATGGAACCTGATTCAATGAATCGATTAATTGCAACAATTGATTGACTGTTAGTCAGCCGAATTGCTCATAAAGGAGAGGTGATTCGCCAAAGTTGCCGATTTAGCTTAGTTGGTGGAGCGTGGGACTGTTAATCCCAAGGTCATGGGTTCGAGCCCCATAATCGGCGCCTGATTACTTGGCATTATTTCCAAACAGGTATTTTCGTAGAATTCTGTTGTTGACTAATTCATTGAAGAATATCCAAGCAAATCGGTGGTAGAAGCGCACGAGCATAAATGACAAAACAAAAATTACCCCAACCTGTTGTAATGTTGAGGTAGACACCAGCAGGGCAGTTAACGCCGTTAATATCAGGGCAATGCTACCGTCTTGTAATAACACAAGAGCGGTCCAAGCCCGTCTACGTGTATTACAGTCCATCAATCAGGTAGCATCAAGCGATGTAGATTAATCATTTGTTGCGCAAATAATCTTCGCCATACCATGCCCATTGCTCCATCGTCCACCCTGCGGGTAAGCCTTCTGGCGGTAATGGCGGGCCTTGCCGAGCAGAGACCTGGCCTTGAGTTTGCAAGACCACTTGATTTTGCATTAATTGTGAAGTATACATATTATCGATAATTGGATTATTCGCTGGCATCAAATCACTACTATCCTTGCGGCGGGTAGCAACTAGTACTAAGACAGCTAACAAGACAAGTATCATAACGCCAATGATTGCGAAGTTGAACATGTTATCAGAGTCACTTTCTGTTTCAAGGACAGTACGTTTTGCATCTTGCGGATAAGCGTCGCTATTGTCTCCAACTCCATCGTTATCACTATCCATTGTCTCACTCGGATCTTCCGGGAATGCATCCAATGCATCATCCAGACCATCATTATCGCTATCTACACAACCATAACGTTGAATCGTCGAAGTGCCAAATATCAGGGGACATGAATCTGGTAGATTGCCACCCAACTCGTCTCCGTAACCGTCTCCATCTGTGTCAGACCACTGGGTATTGTCAGCAACGAATGCATCCGCCTCATCAGACCAACCATCGCCATCTGAGTCACGGCAACCAAAGACATCGATATTAGAAGTTCCAAACACCTGCGGGCAAAAGTCAGGTTGCGTACCATCTGGATTATTGCCATAACCATCACCATCCCCATCAAAATGCTGAGTAGCATCGTCGACAAACGCATCACCTCCAAGATTTGTTGTCCACGAATCATCTGGGTCTGAGTAGCCATCGCCGTCGCTGTCAATGCACCCAATGCGGTCTTCAGTAGAACTTCCAGCAATTGTTGGGCAATAATCACCATCATTGCCACGCAATTCATCACCGTAGCCATCACCGTCAGAGTCAGCCCATTGACTGATATCGTTCGGGAAGACATCCAAAGTGTCTGGATAGCCATCATAATCAGTATCCAAACAACCAGTTAATCCATTAGTGCTGGAGCCACTAACTAACGGACAATCGTCAAGGTTGTCTGAATAACCGTCGTTATCATCATCGTCATCCTCAACAGCATCTTCACAACCATCAGCATCATTGTCAGTAAGTGAATTTGAGGTGAAATCTAATGAAGATGCCGGGCATATGTCTGTAAACATGCTTGATACTTGGCAATTCAAACCGTTGCTTTCAGCATCGCAAATGCCATCACCATCATCATCAAAATCTTCAGTTTCATCACGACATCCATCGCCATCCAAATCGGTTATTGACCTAGAAGACCAACCAGTCTCTCCTAAGCGGCAAAGGTCAGCGGGGTCCTCAATACCATCATTGTCATCATCATCATCTTCAGTAGCATCCGCACAGCCGTCTAAGTCATGATCAATCGCCTTAACCGAACTCCAACCTATTTCACCAGTCGGACAATTGTCCAACTCATCAACTACTGAATCATTGTCATCGTCCGTATCGCACGCATCACCGGAGTCATCACCATCATGATTTGCTTGACTTGGATTAGCTATGAATGGACAGTTGTCATCATCATCCAAAACACCGTCAGCGTCTATATCGAAACTAGGGTCGATGCGGACAACCTGATCGCGTCCATTATCAACATAATACAAATGGTTGTCCGGCCCTATTTCAAGACCCATAATGAATACCGCATTAGTCTGGATGGTGTCGGCTACTGTCGCACTTTTGCCGTCTGCAGCCAAGTCATAGGCAGTTATCTGTCCGTTACCATTTTCTGAAACAAACAGAGTGTCACCTTCCAAAGCAATGCCAGAAGGCCTGCTCAGGCCAGTATCCAAAACACCCCACTCAATGCCTGTTTTTCTATGATATTCAGCCAACGGTTCGAGCCGCGTGGGATCATTCATGATGTCTTCTGTGTTAATCGTTGTATCATCAGTATTGACCCACAAAACCCGGCTGGCACCGGTATCAGCAATGTAGAGAATACCATTGTCCTTGTCCAGTATCATATGACCCGGAATTCCGCCACTACGAGTTAACTGAACATCAGAATAACGATGAACAATGCCGTCTGAATGATCATCTTGGCCAGTATCATGGTCCATTTGGAAGTCGTAATACACTAGTTCGCCATAGTACCCGTCGAAGTACCAGTAAGCATTGCCGCTATCGTGAGCAATCCCCATACCGTCTGGCGACTCGTGGTTCATATCAATGTGGCTACCGAGCAGACCACCTGGGTTCTGATTCTCAACCGCATAATGGTCTAACGATGAAGGCCAAAGGGTTGGGCCCATGAATTGATTTGGTGTCCCAGCACCACAATATGTGTTTTGAGTCTCTTGAGCAGAACCCCATTGCCAATCGAACTCAGGGTGATAAGCACCAAAGGCGATTGCGCTAACTTCCTCTAAGAAGTGATTGTGATTGGAATCCTGACGGTTTTCGGAAGTCTGAGTTGACATACCAGTATCATGGATGATAGAAATGCTGTCGTCGCCGCGGTTGGCAATCCAAAGTTCATTAACACGACCAGGATGAAATTCAAGGTCTCTGGGGTCGAATAATCCGTCAGAGCTGTCAGCGACTACCACTTCATCGAATCCGCTACCAAACTGTGCTACAGGTTGTGTGTCCTCCGACGCCTGGACATTTGAGATTAATGAAAATAATAACACGCCTAGAATTAGTATCGTTTTACGCTTGGCTCCCATAGTCGAAAGCCAGCCAAATGCCTTTTTGATATGTTGCTTTGATTGTGTTGCCAATAACTAGACTTAACAAGAGCACTGAAGCGCGCAACAGTATCGTCATTCCCATTCAATGGTCCCGGGTGGCTTGTGAGTGATATCGTACACTACACGGTTAACTGCACCCTTGACTGTGTTGGTGATGCGAGTGCTTATCTTTTGCAGTACTGAATGCGGTATCTCAGAGTAACGAGCTGACATACCATCCATCGAACGAACTGCTCTAACTACAACTGTTTCACCATAAGCACGGACGTCACCGTGCACGCCAACGCTTCGCACCGGCAGGAGTGCAGCGAAATATTGCCACGGCAATTCCATCAAACCTTCGGCAGCGGCGGCTTCTAATTCTTCTTCGACGATTGCACAAGATTCTCGCACGACTGCCACGCGTTCTGGGGTCAACTCCCCTAGTGTGCGCACTGCAAGTCCGGGGCCAGGGAAGGGTTGTCGCTCAGCAACATTGATTTCTAAATGCCGAGCAAGTTGTCTAACTTCATCTTTGTATAACTCTCGTAATGGTTCGACGACTTTTAGCGTCATATCTTCCGGTAGGCCGCCTACATTATGATGTGATTTAATCGTGTCACGGACACCACCGCCAGATTCGATCCAATCTGGTGCTATCGTCCCCTGTACCAAATATTTAGCGCCGCATTTTGCCTGTTCTTCTTCGAATATTCTGATAAATAATTCACCGATGACTTTGCGCTTCGCTTCCGGCTCAGTAACACCCTTCAGCGCCTCAAAGTAGCGTTCTGAGGCCTTGACTGTGACCAAGTTATGGATACCTTGTTCAGCAAGAAGTGCTTCGATTTGTTCGGTTTCACCTTTGCGCATAAAGCCTGTATCGACATACACGCAGTGTAATAACTCACCAACAGCCCTGTTGGCAATAACCGCTGCAACAGTAGAGTCAACTCCTCCAGAGCAGGCTATTATTGCGACATCATCGATGGTGTTTCTTAGCGACTCGATGGATTCTTGAATGAATTCATCGACATCAAACATTTCAAGCGCCCCCGTTTACCTCACGGTCTTGGGACTTTACTCTCTCTATTTGGTCAAGTTTATTCTGTTTTAGGGCAGCTGCATGCTTTTCACTTTGCAAGGCAAGCATCTGCACTGCCAAGTATCCCGCATTATCACCTCGGTCAACACCAACGGTTGCTGCAGGAACTCCGGGAGGCAACTGAACAATAGATAGCAAAGAATCAAATGGCACTCTGCCGCCACATGGAACGCCAATAACTGGCTTAGTGGTTAACGCAGCAACTGCCCCAGGGAGGGCTGCAGCTAGACCGGCCATGGCGATAAAAACCAAGCAACCATCCGCTTCTGCATCATGAATAATTTGTTCCACGAATTTCGGCGACCGATGGGCGCTAGCAACACGTAACTGATAGGTTACGTCGAATTGTTTCAATATTTTAGTACACTTTTCAGCAACGGGCATGTCTGACGACGAACCCAGTAGTATAGTAACTTCCATGGAAGGCTGCCATAGCAGTCGGTTATTCAAGATGACTATTCGTCCTCAGCGACAAACAGTGCCAAATCTAGTCCGAGTTCACGGAAATCAAATCTTGTATCCATCGGAATGCCAAAGATGTCGAGTCGTATCGCCAGACCTTGCTTGGTTCGAGTTCCGTAGATTTGAGCAAAACTGTCTTTATCGAACCGCTTCAATGCCATCGTATTCTGCGCAAATCTTCTACTCCTGACATCCCACCCAATCATGCTCTCAACTGGTAACCTACTTTTGGCATCCCAGTTTGTCTGGTAGATTAGGTTTGAATCCTTGAAAATAAAATCAAGCGAGCGATATATCATGGCAAAGGCGAGGAATGATGAAACGATACCCAATTCCACCTGAAAATTATTATTGGCTACCATCAACCAAGAAAACAGAGAAAGGCAACTAAAGAAGAATCCCAATCCCACTCTCTGGGAATTGAAGATACCTTGCCTGCTACTAACCGCACCAATCCCCCCAACGAGCATCAAGATTACGGCACCTGCGCCAAAAAAATTGATGAATTGCATACCTGTATCTGTCAGATAAACTATTACTGTCAATACTAACGGTAATATTCCCCAAGATAGGGGTAGTAAGACTGAACCTGGGTTAGGTTTGAGTTCGATTTTGTCCCAACCGAATTTTACTGGGCTCTTGTCACGTGCCCGTGTCATCAGAATCACTGCTCAACTTCAAACGGGTGTTTCAAACACAAATTACGAGCAGCGTAAACTTCGTCAACACGACGAACTGGGGTGGTTAATGGTGCTTCATGAAGCGTTTCGGGGTCAATTTGCAAGACTTTTACGAAATCTTTAGCAAACTGGTCTAAGGTATCACGACTCTCAGTTTCAGTTGGTTCAAACATCATACATTCTGGCACCACCAATGGGAAGTATACGGTCGGTGCCATGTATCCCTGATCGAGTAATCCCTTGGCAATGTCCATTGCTGAGACGCCAACAGCCTCCTTCGCGGGTTGTAATGAAATGGTGAATTCGTGTTTTGCAACATCAGCGTCGGCACCGTCTACAAACATGTGAGAAACCCCGGCGGCTGCTGCCTCACGGTGTAGAGCATGACGCAGATAGTTGGCGTTGAGTACCGCATGTTCTGACATATCTTTCAAGCCATAACCATACCTTCGGTAGTAAGCCCAGCATCTAATTACAGCACCTGCATTACCGTGCCATTGCTGAACTTTACCGATGGTGTGCTTTGGCTCATACCAACTATACCACATATCATCGACAGCGTATTGTTCTTCACCAGTAAGCACAGGACGTTTCTTGACTATGGGACTGGGCAAGAATTCAGCTAGATGTGATTTGACACCGATGGGACCAGAACCTGGACCACCGCCGCCGTGAGGTTGACTAAAGGTCTTGTGAAGGTTGAAGTGAACCGCGTCAAAGCCCATCATTCCCGGCGAAGTGCGGCCTAGTATGGCATTGAAATTAGCCCCATCGTAATACATCTGACCACCAGCGGCGTGAACTATTTCGGCTGCTTCCGGGACGTCTGTCTCAAACAATCCCAGAGTGTTTGGATTGGTTATCATCATCAATGCAACTGTATCATCAACAACGGCCTTTAATGCATCTAAATCAATACGGCCATTTTCTAGGCTAGGAATCTCAACGATGTCATACCCAGCCATAGCGGCACTAGCGGGGTTCGTGCCGTGTGCAGAATCGGGAACAATAACCTTTGTCCGTTGGGTTTCTCCACGGTTGCGGAAATATTCCTGCACACAGCGAACTGCAGTAAATTCACCCTGCGCCCCTGCTACGGGTTGTAATGTAACAGCATCCATTCCCGAACACACCGCCAACATGTGTTGCATTTCATGGAAAATAGACAGCAATCCCTGAAGGTGATGTTCTGGTTGATGTGGATGAATATCGGCAATACCTGGTAGTTGAGCAATGACCTCATTGACCCGTGGATTATGCTTCATCGTGCAAGA
>CEWJ01016539.1_pt1 | contig 22643 bp, 17 predicted proteins | sample 350291 | NCBI WGS metagenome assembly CEWJ01 (sample SAMEA2622923, study PRJEB7988) | marine metagenome | isolation source: saline water (ENVO:00002010), including | reverse complement strand
TGTATTGTTGATATTGGTTCTTCTGAAAATTTACAGATTATTTGTGGTGCTAATAATATTCGGTCAAATATCTTTGTATATGTGGCAACTATAGGCTCTTATCTAGAAAAAATAAATTTAAAAATAAAGGAAACTGAAATTAGAGGTATAAAAAGTAAGGGAATGATTTGTTCTCTTGAAGAATTAGGTTTAGAAGAAAAAAGTGAAGGGATTAAGATTATTGATAATAATATTGCTAAAAATTTTAAATTAGGTACAAAAGCGTCTGAAATCTTATCTCTGAAGGACTATATATATGATCTTGCAATTACTGCTAATCGTCCTGATGGAATGTCTGTTATCGGTATAGCTAGAGAAATATCAGCTTTACTAGAAACTAACTTCAAAATGCCTAAGATCGATAACAAATTGAATTTTAATCTAAAAAAGCTTGAGGCTATTGATCTTTGCATAGATGCAATTGACTCTAATTGTATTTACACGATAGCTCCTTTAAATGATGTTAGAGGGAATTTATTATCTCCTGAATGGTTAAAAGATAGATTAGAGAAATCCGATATTAAATCTATTAATTTACTTGTTGACATTACAAATTATATACTACTTGAACAAGGCCAACCCTTACATGTATTCGATAAAGATAAATTATCAAAGCTAATTGGTAAAGAGGTTTTGCCCAATGATTTTGGTGTTAGAAAAGGTAAAAATGACGAGAAATTGCTTGCACTAGATGGGAATATATATAATTTAAATCCAAAAATAACTGTTGTGACATGTGGAGATAAACCGGTAGCAATAGCTGGAGTAATAGGAGGTCAAGAAACTGCTGTTTGTGAAAATACTAAAAATATTTTTTTAGAAGCCGCAGTCTTTAATCCATCTACTATTAGAAAATCAGCTAAAGAATTAGGTTTAAGAACAGAGTCTAGTAGTCGATTTGAAAAAGGCATATCTTCTAAAAATACTATAAATTCCTTAAAAAGGGCTATTAGTCTAATAAGTGAGTTTTTTGATATTGGAAATATAAATTTATATTCATCTAATAACTCTAAAATAATTGATAAAAATATTAAATTAAGAAGAGATAGGATTCATAAGATATTAGGTAAGATAAATATACTAAATGGCAAACCTAGTAAAATAAAAGGCTCTTTAAAAAGATATTTGGAGGATAGTGAAATCTCCGAAAAGTTGAAATTAATAGGCTGTGAATTAATTGATAGAGAATACGGTTGGGATGTAAATGTTATAGATAATAGATCACAAGATTTGATAAGAGAAATAGATTTAATTGAAGAAATTGCCAGATTAGTTGGTTATGACATATTTGATCAAAATATACCTAATCCCATAAAACCCGGCAATTTAAATTCTGCTCAAAAGGCATTGAGAAAAGTAAAAGATAATTTTATTAATGTAGGATTTAATGAGGTTTTAACTTTTTCCCTTGTTCCTGAAAATGAAGATAGGATTAAAATTTCTAATCCACTTCTTTGTGAGACGAGTAGCTTACGAACTAACATTTGGGAAGAACACATTAAGATCTGTAATAGTAACCATAAAGCGGGAAGAGATTCCTGCTGGATATTTGAGGTAGGTAATATATTTAATGCTAATAATTCAACTATTGAGGAGGAAGTAATTAGCGGAATAATTAGTGGTAATAGCAATTTTGATAAATGGCATACTCTAGGGAAAATAAAAGATTTAGATTATTTTCAAGCGAGAGGAAAGCTTAAAGAAGCATTAGGGAGGTTAAATGTATTGATTAAAGATAGACCTTCCTCTAAATATGATTTTATGCATCCAGGAATTACAGCAAATTTATATATAGAAGGTAATGAAGCGGGATTCTTTGGCCAGATACATCCAAGATTGATTGATGAAAAAAATATTCAGAAAAAATTATATATTTTTCAAATAAAATTAAAAAATCTTTTAGAAGCATCGACTAGAAAAAATAAATGGATTCCAATATTTAAAAATTATCCATTAGTTCCAAAAATTGAGAGGGATATAAATTTAATATTTAATAAGAAATATCTAGTTGAAGAGATTATTCTAGAAATGAAAAAAAATGGAAAGAAATTACTTGAAGATATTCAATTAATCGATATATATAATGACACTAATATAGGAAATGATTTTGTAAGTTATACATTCAGACTATCTTATAGAGATAAAAATAAAACATTAATGGAATCTGATATAGCTGAAATGCATGACACTCTAATTAGAAATATTGAAAAAAAATATTTGGCGAGGCAAAAAAAATAATTCCAGAGCGTCTTACATGAGTCTTTATATAAGTCTTAAAGCAAGTCTCATAATAGACAAATAATTATTCGCAGTTTTCTATTACCTAATCCTAATATCTGTATATGATCAACATCTTTTCAATACTGTTATCTTCAATACTTTGGGTACAAGTTCCTCAATGGAGTGATGATTGGTCAAAATGCGCCGTAGATATACCTGACAGCTCTTGTCATTGGTATGTATCAGCCCCAGATAATACTTTTGGGAAAGGGTTTAGTTGGGAGAATGCACCATGGTTCGATGCAAATGGCTTAAACGATATTCCACCTATTGAAAGTAAAACGGCTATTCAGAAATTGCAAAATACGGGAACTGTCTCTAAGACAGTACGGCAATAATAAAAGCTACTGCAACAAAAGACTTTTAAATTTTAATCTTTATCTTGGACATTTAAAGGACAAGTTATTCTTCTTGAAATTAATTAATCAACATAGACTGTTTTAATACTGCCCTTTCTTAGGGTGGAAAATTCTATTATACCAGTATTAAACGTCTTAAATGTGAAGCATAGCTAGACTATTATTAAGTCTCATATGAGATAAGTAATAATAAATCCAATAAGTCTTATATTAGGTTGCTGACTACCTAAGTTCTATTTTTTTATAAGTTCAAATTATCGCAATCTTCTGGAACTTAACAACTTTTCAATTCATATAGAATGATTCAACTAGAAAGAGGACGAAGTAAATATTTTTAACCTAGTTACATAAAAAGTTAATTTATCTCAGAAGTATTATTTTGGAATTACTATTAGACTAATAATTAGTCTCATACGAGAATTCTAATAAAAGGCTTTAGGGGGTGATCAATTTTAATATCCACGTTTGTACAAACTTATTAACTATTATAAAAATAAAAATGTTTTTTTCATGTTCCTCTAATAAAGAAACCAAAAGCTTTTTTCAATTAAAAAAACTTGAAATGCTTAATAACATTAAAGATTCTCTTGAAAGAAAAACTGCTTCAATAATTGCATCAATCGATGTCTTAGAGAAGCAAATAGAGAGGGATAGGGTTAACTAATTAGATAAAGTTTTCAAGAAGTTTCTCCGGCCCATTTTTTTTCAAGTAACTTATATTTGATAATTCAGTTACAAGTAAATAACCTGCAAACCCAAGACTGTTTATGCTAAAACCATAAACATTGTCTTTAGATCTTTTTATTATTGCTATCCACTTATTTGTAATTAGTAAATTGTAAGCTTTTTTTGGGACTTTATCCGTTTTGGGGCTTCCCAATCCGATCTTTCTTGATAATTTCAGATAAATTTTATATAGTGAATCATAATTTTTATTAATATCCAACTTACTTACTACGATACAGTCATTGAACTTATTATTATTTTTCTTTCTAAGAAAATTTAAAAACCAATCTTCTCGCGGACAATTCCTTTCAGATGAATCTCTCCTCAATAATTGAATATGTCTATGAGGTTGGCTTGCTCCTGCCTCTTTGCAACTATTAAAAAACCAAAGTCCAGTGGTGTCCAAATTAACTTTTTTTATAGCTAACCAATCTTCTTCTTCCAGCCAACCATTTTGAGCTTTCCATCTATTAGTGATTAAAAGTAAATGTCCTTTTTGTACAGGATATTTATTTAAAATTAATTGATGAAACTTACCAATAGAATTTATTTCAAGATTTTTATCCCAAGGTCTAAATGGATTAGGCTTAGGTCCTATGATCTTATTTTTTCTGAAAACACTAGTATCTAGTTGTCTTATAATGAAATCATTTGACTTATAAATTTCTTTTGAAATATCAACAGTTTTTAATGGAAATAAAGCATTATTCTTTATAGAAATTTCTGTTTGCTTTAATGCTTTTCTCCAGTAAATTTCTTTAATCATTTAAAAATTATATATCAATTAGTAAAATTAAAAACAGAAATAAATTTAATATTAGATTAATTACCTTTGAATCTATGTTTCTTCAATATTTCCAGTGAAATTGATTCTAAAACAACTTTATTTGTTGACTCTAAGATAACTTGTGGAGCTAAGCCATCGAGTAATGCTTGTTTCCATCTCTCCAAACAAATACACCAATGATCGCCTGGTCTTAGACCCGGGAACGAATATTCAGGCATTGGAGTAACAAGATCATTCCCTTGTGATTTACTGTAGTTAAGAAAATTTGTATTCATAACGCAACAAATCGTATGATTTCCGGAATCATTTAGATCAAAATGACAATAACCATCTCTATACCAGCCAGTTTTTGGCTCACAACTACATATCTGTAGTACGTCTCCTAATACATTTAAAACAACTTTATTTTCAAAATTTTGATTTTTCATATTGTTAAAAAAGGTGAAAAAATAATAAATACTACGACATTATCAATAAATAAGGTTGACGTATGTAGGGGGTAAAGAGGTAAAAATTCTATAGGGAATTTTATCTTTATGGATTGGGAATTCGCTGAAGATTCAGCTTTTAAAGCCTTATATATGGCTTTTAAGGAGAATGATGAGACATCTGCACTCGAGTTCTTGGTGAGTGATGGAGCATCTTATTATTTAGAATTAATGCAGAATGCCGCTGGAGAAGGAGTCGATTTAAGCGATCCAGAGGAAATGGATCAATTTCAGCAGGACGTCATAGAGTATTTAGAAAAAAATTAATTTTACTATCAATTATATGGTTATTATGCACTAAAGTATTTTGCTTTTGAGTGCATTGAGATAATTGCTGTAGTACTTTGTTCTGGATGTAATTGCTCAGATGAATCCATAGTTAAATTTATTCTAGAAGCTTGTAAAAGTTCTAATTGAATATTTGAATCTGAAACCTTTGGACATGCTGGGTAACCAAATGAAAATCTAGAACCTCTATACTTCTGAGAAAGTATGCCTTTATTATTATTTGGTTCTAAAGACCCATATCCACATTCAATTCTTATTTTTGCATGTACATATTCGGCCAATGCCTCTGCTAGTTGTACAGTTAAACCATGAAATATTAAATAATCACTATACTTATCTTCATTAAATAATTTCTGTGAATATTCACTTGCAATATCGCCCATAGTAACCGCTTGCATAGGAAAACAATCTTTAATGTTATCTGTTTTCAAATCTGCATAAAAATCTGCAATACATAATTTATTTCCTGATTTTTGTCTGGGGAATTTAAATTTAGCTATTTCTTTTGTTCCCTTTTCATTAAAAATTAATATGCTATTTTTAACTCTTCCACATAAAAAATATCCATACACTGCTTGAGGATTTACTAATTTTTGCTCACTAATAATATCTATCCATTTTTGAAGTAATGGTTCAGCATATGAGTCTAAGTAGGATATATATTCATCTAATGACTGATCACGCTTCTTTTTTAATTGCCATTGACCTGCAAATAATGCTTTCTTATCAAGAAAATATAATAGATCGTTAATATTAATATCTTCACCAGAAATTATTCTTGTACCTAAAAATGGAGCTATAACTGGTGATTCCTCTTTCGTATTCGAAGATCTATTAAAATTTTCATTTATTTCAAGTTTTTTCTCTACTGATTTAATCTGTGATTTTTTTGTCGAATCTTTTTTAGAAATTGACTTAGGTAATTTTATTTTTATATTTTTATCATCTAAGAAACCCTCAGTATCAGACCAATTCCCTACTTTTTTATTAGCCATATATTCATTCATGAATTTGAGATCTGTAAAAGCATCTTTACCATATAAAATTTTGCCATTATATATAGAGTTACAATCCTCATTAACAAATTTTGGTGTTAAGGCTGCTCCACCTAAAATAACTGGTACTTTAATATTCGCATCATTAAAAGCCAGTAAATTATCCTTCATAAATGCAGTAGATTTTACAAGTAAACCGCTCATCGCAATACAGTCAGCTTTATGCAACTTTTGGGCATCAATAATTGCTGTCACATCTTGTTTAATTCCAAGATTAATGACGTCATAACCATTATTAGTAAGAATTATATCAACTAAGTTTTTGCCGATATCATGTACATCACCTTTAACTGTAGCTATAAGGAATTTACCTTTTGATACTTTATCTTCTGTAGTTTCCATAAATGGCTCTAATATAGAAACCGCATATTTCATAGTTTCGGCTGACTGAAGGACAAATGGTAATTGCATTTGTCCTGACCCAAATAAATCTCCTACAACCTTCATTCCATCGAGTAAAAATGTATTTATAATTTCTAGCGGCTTATATTTTTCTAAACCTTCCTTTAAAAGTTCTTCCAATCCAATTTTTTCTCCATCAATAATGTGATTTTTTAGTTTTTCCTCATTTGTTAAATTTTCATAATTATTAGCTACTTTATTTAAATCGTTTACAGAAAGATTTTGAAATAATTTTGTCAGTTCGACTAATGGATCATAAGTACAAATATTATTATTAAAAATTCTTTTATCATAAATTAGATCTAAACATAATTTTCTAGTCTCTTCTTTAATCTTTGATAATGGAAGTATTTTATTTGGAGCTAGAATTGCCGTATCTAATCCTGCTTTTATGCATTCATCAAGAAATATTGAATTTAAATTAATTCTTGCAAGTGGAGACAAACCAAAGCTCACATTTGAAATCCCAAGAATTATATGACAATCCTTTATGTTATTACGTATTTTAGTAATTGCTTCTATTGTCTCTTTAGCATTTAATCTATCTTCCTCTATTCCTGTAGAAATTGGTAAAGCTAATGGATCAAAAAATATTTCATGATCTGCTAATCCTTCCTCCCTTGTCTTCATTATTGACCTTTTTGCTATATTAAGCTTCTTTTCTGAATCTCTAGCCATTCCATCTTCATCTATTGTTCCAATTACTAAACCAGCTCCATAATCCTGGGCTAAGTGTAATACTGTATTAAAACGTTCATCTCCATCTTCATAATTTGTGGAATTAATAATACATTTACCGCCAACTGTTTTTAAACCACTCTCCATTTTATCAGAATCAGTGGAGTCAATCATAAGAGGTAGATTTATATTAGTTACTAATCTTGACGTTAACTCTCTCATATCACTTACTCCATCTCTACCTACATAATCAACATTGACATCTAATATGTGTGCATTTTCTTTTTGTTGTTGTTTTGCTATTGATATAAGTCCATCCCAATTATCTTTATTTAATAGATCTCTAACTTTTTTAGAACCACTAGCATTTAATCTTTCTCCAACTATCAGAATTGAATTGTCTTGTTTGTAAGATACAGAATTATATATTGAGGAGGCAGATGGAATAAAATTATTTTTCGAATCCCTTTTTTCAAAATTACAATTTTCCTTAACTTCTGAAACCATTTTAGAAAGATAATTAATATGTTTTGGTGTTGTACCGCAACATCCTCCAATGATTTGAACGTTAAAATCATATATAAAATTCATTAATTGCATTTTTAGTTCTAAAGGAGTTAACTTGTAATGTGCTACACCCCCAATGTTTTCTGGTAAGCCAGCATTTGGAATACAGCTAATTGCAAAAGGTGAATTTTCTGAAAGATATTTAATGTGCTCTTTCATTTGCTCTGGTCCAGTTGCACAATTTAGACCTAATATGTCTATTTTGTAGGGTTCTAATATCGTTAAAGCTGAAGAGATATCCGATCCTACAAGCATAGTACCTGTCATCTCAACTGTTATTGAGACCATTATTGGTATATCTTTTTTGGATATTTCAATGGATTCTTTTACAGCAAGAAGAGCAGATTTGATTTGCAGTACATCTTGGCAAGTCTCTATTAATAAAAGATCAACTCCACCATCTATTAGGCCATTAACTTGCTCTTTATATGAAGCCTTTAATTCATCAAAGCTTATATGACCCAATGTAGGTAATTTTGTCGTTGGACCAATTGAGCCTGCTACAAATTTTGGTTTGTCTAAAGAAGAATATTTTTTAGCACATTTTTTTGCAATTAAAGCAGCTCTTTTATTTATTTCATAAGCTTTATCAGAGATATTATATTCCTCTAGAACAACAGAAGAAGCTCCAAAAGTATTAGTTTCTATTACATCACAACCAGACTCTAAAAATGCATTATGAACATCTTCAACAGCTTTAGGATTAGTTAATACAAGATTCTCATTACAACCCTCAAGATCATCACCTCCGAAATCTAAGGCAGATAGATTCATATTTTGGAATGATGTTCCAGTACCTCCATCGAAAATGATGATAGGTTTATCATCCCTTTTTAAATAATTACGAAAGAATGACATTAATTGCTTAGTTTAAAAATTAGTTTGTAAGTTTAATTCTAGTAACCCAATCATCATAATCTTTAGAACGTCCTTCTGTTATTTCAATAAGCTTTGATTTCAATTTATTCATTATTGGTCTATTTGTATTAAGTTTGGTTGATTCAATTTTTTTAACTGGTGTTATTTTTGCTGCTGTACCAGTAAGGAATACTTCATCTGCTATAAATAATTCGGTTTTATCTACAGCTCTTTCAATAACATTAATTCCAAAAGATTTTGCTAACTCAATAACACTAAGACGGGTTATACCTTCAAGAATATCTTGATCAACTCCAGGGGTAATTAACTCACCATTTCTAACTATAAATAAATTCATACCACTGGCTTCACTTACTTTGCCATTTGAATTTAATAATAATGCCTCATCAAACCCAGATAGACTTGCTTCGGTTTTTGCTAATGAGCTTGTAATGTATGCACCACTTATTTTACCTCTCAAGGGTAAAGATCTATCTTCTTGCCTTGTCCAACTGCTCATTCGACAGGAAACACCTTCAGGTGAAAGGTAGTCTCCAAGCTCTATACAATAAATAAAGAAATTGGTTTCTATATTATGCAGCCTTGGAGCTATTCCAAGATCACTTGTATAAATGAAGGGTCGGATATAAATAGGCCTATCAGGATTATTTTTTTTAATTAGCAATTTTAGCGAATTAAAAATATAATCTTCGCTTATTTCTGAAAGAAGCAATTTTGCACTTTGAGTTAACCTTTTTATATGTTTGTCTGTTCTAAATAAGAGGAATTCATTTTGATTCTCTGGGTCCGGAATAGCTCGCATGCCTCCAAAAGCTGCTGTTCCATAATGTAGTGCGTGAGTGGCTATAGATATTTTGGCTTCATTAAATGGTATACATTTGCCATCAAACCAAGCATATGGAAGAAATTGATGCATATTAATTTTTGAAAATGAGTTATGCTTTATTTAACATACCTAACTATTCTAAACCTAATTTATATTTGTAAATGCATAGGATATTAAATATTGCTTCAATTGAAAACAATGATATAGATATTATAGAGCAACCAAAAGCTGATTTTATTTACATTACAAGTGTACAAGCAGATTTAAATATATTATCTGAATTAGTAACTAAAAATAAATTTAGCCTAATAAAAAATAATATTAGAGCTATTCACATATCGTATTTGCAAACACCTTCACAAATAGATCACTATATAAATAAAACAATAAAAAGTGCAAAAATAGTTGTATTGAGAATATTCGGTGATAAAGGAACTTGGAGTTATGGTATAGAAAAGTTACAAAACTGGTCTCTTATAGATAAAAGAAAAAAACTTATTATTTTATCTGGTACTCAAGATCAAGATATCTCTTTGAACGAATTAGGTAATATTAATTTAGAAATTTCATTAAAATTATCAAAATTATTAAGAGAAGGTGGGAAAGCAAATTATCACAAATTTTTAAATTGTTTAGAGTTCATTTTTAAAAATAAGAATGATATTCCTAGTAAATTTTTAAAAGTAAAAAGTTATCCTGATCCATATTTATATGATTGGAGGGAAGAAAATGGTATAAAAATTGGGATCATTTCATATAGATCATTATTTCTAGCTAATGAAATTAAACTCACAAACGCACTTAATAGAGAATTAAGAAAAAATGGTTTTTCTCCTAAAACTATTTTTGTATCTTCACTTAAAAATGATTCAATACAAAAAAAAATTTCAAGAATTGTAAAAAGTAAAAATATTAAATTAATACTCACAACTACTTCATTTAATTCATCAATTAACTCTTATAGAAATAATAAAAATATTAATATGAATTTATTTAACAAACTAAAATTACCGGTATTTCAAATTCTTACCTCATCAAGTTCAAAAGATTCCTGGCATTCATCAACAATTGGTTTGAATTCATTAGATCTATTAATGCAAATAATAATTCCGGAATTTGATGGGAGAATTACTACACTTCCACTCGCTTTCAAAGAGACAAAATCTATTAATAAAACTCTTTGTAGTGAAATAACCAATTATGAAGTTAATTTATTTGGCTTAAAGTGGTTAACAAAATTAGTTTCAAATTACCTAAAGTTATCATCTTTAAAAAATAAAGATAAAAAAGTTTGTTTGGTTATTTCAAATTATCCTATAAAAAATAGTCGAATAGCTAATGGAGTTGGATTAAATACACCGAAATCAATTTTAAATATCCTTTCATGGTTGAATCAAGAAAAATATCATATATCAGAAAATAATATCCCAAAAAGCTGTAAAGAATTAATGGCAAAATTAATAAAATTGAGGACAAATGATCCTGAAACATTTAACAATGAACCATTAGATTTTATCTCTATTGAATCATATTTAGAATTTTGGAATAGTTTGCCAAAAATATCAAAAAATAAAGTTTTAAAAAGATGGGGGAATCCAAAAGATTCTAAAGATCTTGAAAAAAAAGGATTTTCTATTAATGGAATTATTTTTGGAAATGTATGCATTTTAATTCAACCTCAAAGAGGATATGATCCTGATTCTAAAAAAGATCTTCATTCTCCAGACCTCCCGCCTCCACATAGATATTTAGCTCAATATTATTGGATAGAAAATATTTTCAAGGCAAATGTAATTTGTCATATAGGAAAACATGGAACAACTGAGTGGCTACCAGGTAAAGCTATAGGATTAAGCGAAAATTGCTTTCCTAAAATTGTAATACCGCCCATTCCATATATATATCCATTTATAGTAAATGATCCCGGAGAGGGTTCTCAAGCTAAAAGAAGAACGCATGCAACAATAGTTGATCACCTTACTCCACCCTTGGATAGATCAGAACTATATGGCTATCTTGCAAATTTAGAGCAATTAGTTGATGAATATTATGAAGCAAAGCTATTAGGATCAGATAGAATAAAAAAATTAGAAGAATTTATCAAAGAATTAGTTTTAAAGGAATTTAAAGATATTATTGATATAAATAATCCAAATATAATTGAAGAGTTAGATTCATACTTATGTGAACTTAAGGAATCTCAAATAAGAACAGGATTACATACTTTTGGTTCTAGACAAAATATAATTGATGAAATTAATTTGATATTGTGTATATCAAGAGTTCCAACAGCAAATAGACTTGGACTAATACAATATATTTCTTACTTACTAAAATTAAAATTAAATCCTTGGACAAATAATTTCAGCCAGTCACTTTGTAAAGACGATCAAGAAATATTAAATTCATTATCAAAAAATAGAATTAATAGCTTTAGAAAAGCATTAGATTTCTTAGAAATACAAGCAAAATATTTAATTTATTATAAATTTTACAAAAAAGAAATATATTTAGATGAATTTGAAAACAAAAAGAATAATAAGGTTTTTGATATATTTTTGAAATCAAATAATTCATATTCTTATTTTAAAAAATTAAAAAATGAAATATATGTCCCTCTTATTAATTCATATAAATCCGAAAAATTTGCCTTTGTTTCATCTTTAAAAGGATCATTTATAAAAAGTGGGCCATCAGGAGCTCCTACAAGAGGTAAATTAGAAGTCCTACCTACAGGAAAAAACTTCTATTCGATAGATACAAGGATTTTACCTACTGAATCTGCATGGTTTGCGGGTAGTCAATCTGCTGAGCAAATTTTAACTTTATATAAACAAGAAAATGGAACTGATCTTGAAGTTTTGGCCATTTCCCTCTGGGCCACATCCACGATGAGAAATGGTGGAGAGGATATTTGTCAGGTTCTAGCCCTAATGGGTGTAAGACCCTTATGGGATGGTCCCTCAAGGAAAGTAATAGACCTTGAAATTATTCCACTAAGTGTTTTAGGAAGACCAAGAGTAGACGTATTACTAAGAATATCAGGTATGTTTAGGGATTCATTTCCTGAACTTATTAAAATTGTTTCAAAAGCCGTAGACTTAATTTCTAAATTAAAAGAATCAAAAGAAGACAACCCTCTTGCCGCAAAATTTAGAAATAATGAATCTATATTTCGTATTTTTGGATCAGCTCCAGGTTGTTATGGAGCTGGTTTACAAGAATTAATCTCTAATTCTTCTTGGGAGACTAATGATGATCTTGCTGATGCTTATTTAAGTTGGAGTAATTATAAATATGACAAGGATATAGAAGGTACATATGGAAGAGATGAATTTGAAAAGATATTAAAAGATATTCAAGTTGTCATGCATAATCAAGATAATAAGGAGCACGATATCTTAGATTCAGATGATTATTATCAGTTTCAAGGAGGAATAACATCTGCAATAAAAAAAATATCTGGTTCATCCCCACAAATTTATTATGGTGACTTATCAAAGTTTAGAAATTCTAAAGTAACTAAATTATCAAAAGAGTTAGATAAAGTTATTAGAACTAGGGTTTTAAATCCAAAATGGATAAAAGGGATGATGGAAAATGGATATAAAGGTGCCTTTGAGTTTTCGGCAACTTTAGATTATCTTTATGGGTATGATGCAACTACAAATCTCGTATCAAGTTGGGCATACGAATCAATATATAAAACGTGGTTGTGCGATAAAAATTTAAATAAATTTTTTATGGATAATAATCCTTGGGCTTTAAGAGATATTTCAGAAAGATTTTTAGAATTAATTAATAGAGGGATGTGGAAAATAAGTTCTAATGAAATAAAGGAAAATTTAAAATTAATAATTAATAGTATGGATAATAAAATTGAAAAAAATGAATTTTAATTATCTACCAAGCAATGAATAACCATGACTGTCGGTTCCACAGGACTTCAATAAGTTATATTTATTAGCTAATAAATCTATTTTTTCACAAATAAATAAACTTGGTTCCCAAATCTTCTGAAGAGAATAATCATACCAAACTTCAATCCCATCAATACCAATAGAAAGAGCTTCATTTATTAAGTCATTAAAAGGTATTCTATAGCGTGCAGGATGAGCTAGGAATGATAAACCCCCTGCATCATTTATTGCTCTACAAACTGACTTTGCTTGTAAATCTAATCCAACTGGAGATTCCCCCTGAACATATGGATATAAAGATCTATGATAAATATCTATACCCAATCCCAATAGATGTACTAAACAGCCTTTTAACAAACAATTAATTTCTATACCAGAAACTAATTTTATAGAATTAAAAGGATATTTATTCATCAAATTATATTTTTTTATATGAATATGGGCCTTAACGCTATGATGATCAGTTATGGATAAATATTTTAAATTATTTCTATAAGCTTGATCCAATAAATCTGAAGGATTAAGACTTCCATCACTAAATGTTGTGTGACAGTGAAAATTAATATCATTAGGACAACTTTCTTTATTAATACATCTAGTTAACTCAATTAATTCTTTCTTGTTCATATTACAATAATTAAAAATTGTTTATTGCACTGACAAGTTTATCAACTCGATTCCAATCTGTTAATTCATATTTTTTTGATATATCTTTTGGACCATTGGTTATTATCATGATAAATAATATTGCTAATTTATTTAAAAAATCTAATTTTGGATAATCCAATTTACCCGCAAATACATCTTGGATGGTAGGATCCCATTCAACTTTTTTTAAAAACTTTACAATATATGGATTAGTAGTAGGTAAATTCTTTTCTGGTTTTCTAGCCGTTAAATTTAATGAGAAAAATACAGTTTTTTTCATATTCAAGATATCTTTGTTAGTCAATATATAATCATATACATTTTTTCTATGGTAACCGTACCTCACACTGGCCCCGATAACAACTTCATCGAAATCTGAAAGTTTAGCTTTATTTGATTCTTCTATAGAATAGATGGATATATTCTTACGTTTTTTTAAATTTTTACTTATGTATTCACATATATTTTTAGTATGTCCATCAACAGTAGAATATAAAATAAGAAGTCTTGATTTTCTCCAGAACACTTTTTTTTATCAACTTAATTTATATTAGTTAATAAGTAGTAAAAAAACTAAATTATAAACATCTATAAATAAAAAAATATTTATTATTTTTTATTTAAATTTCATGAAAGTAATTAAAAATTGCTTTTGCTTTTCTCTCTCCTAATCCTTTAACCTCTAATAAATCATTTATATTTGCAAGTCTAATAGCATCAATAGAATTAAAATGTTCTAATAAATCTCTTATTCTTGCTGAACCAATGCCTGGTATTTCATTTAATTGTGATCTTTTCATACGATTAGTTCTTTTATTCCTATGAAAACTAAGAGCGAAACGATGTGCCTCATCTCTAACTCTTCTAAGAAGTAGGATACCTTTCTGATCTTTATTAGTATTTAGTGGGCTCGTTGATCCAGGAATATATATATCTTCATTTCTTTTAGCTAAAGAACAAATATTTACTTCATCTATTAAATCTAGAGTCTTTAAAGCTTTTAAAGCGGAACTAAGTTGACCTTTACCACCATCTATCATTACCAAGTCAGGCCAATCTGTTAATAATGCATTATCTAATTTACTTTTCTTCTTATCAAATAATAAAGAAAAATCACCTCCTTCAATTTTGAATCTTGACCATTTCTTAAATCTTCTGAAAATTACTTCTTCTATTGATGCAAAATCATCACTATGGCCAATAAAAACATTTGAATTATTTATTTTATATTTTCTATAGTTTTGTTTTGATGGTAATCCATTAATAAATACAACTTGAGATGCAACGGTATCACTTCCTTGAATATGGCTAATATCATAACCCTCAATTCTTTTTGGAGGAGAACTTAAATCTAAAATGTTTGAAAGATCCTCTAAGGCTGATTCATTCTCTTCTACAACATTTAAAATTCTATCTAGTTCTAATTTTGCATTTTTAATAACTAATTCTATTGTTTTAAATTTTTTATTTCTTTTAGGATTTATTATTTTAACCTTTCTATTTTTAGTATCACTCAACCATTCTTCGAGAATAATTTTACTAGGAAGTTCAAATTGAATTAAAATTTCTCTTGGAATTTCAACACTATCTACATTAATATAATGTTCTTCTAAAACTTTTTGTAAGATTTCTTCTTCACTAAGATTATCCATTTCCTGACTATATCCAATTCGTCCTACTAATTTCCCCGATCGCATTTGAAATATCTGAATACTTGAAATATTATTTTTTGAAATTATTCCAAAAATATCTCTATTAATAGAAGAATCAGGTACAGATATCTTTTGTGACTCTGTTAATTGCTTTATACCAACAATTTGATCTCTAATTTTTGCAGCATTTTCATATTGAAGTTCTTGAGAATAAAAAGACATTTTTTTTTCAAGTATTTTTACTAAATCTTCATTTCTTCCTTGAAATATCATAGATACTTGTTTTATTATTTTTTTATAATCTACTGAAGAAATCTTTTCTAAATCGACACCTGTAATCTCTCTATAAAATGATTTAGATAATTTACTTTGCCTTAATGGAAATATCTTTTTAATAATAAATAGTGATTTTCTTAATAATCCAACATCTACGTATGGACCATAATATCTATCTAAGTTATTTCTATTTCTTCTTTTTCTAGTAATAAATATTCTTGGATATTCCTCACTCCAGGTAATACATAAATATGGATATTTTTTATCATCTTTAAGGAGAATATTGAAATAAGGATTATTTGTCTTTATTAAATTTGATTCTAAATTTAATGCTTCACTCTCATTATCAGTAATAATGATTTCTATTTCTGTTATTTGCCTTACCATAAGGCTTAGTCTTGGAGATAAATCTTTAAATCCATTGAAATAACTACTTATCCTATTTCTAAGTTTTTTAGACTTGCCAATATATAAGATATTACCATCAATATCTTTAAATAAATAACATCCAGGAGTTTTAGGAATCTCTAATAATCTTTTTCTTAGCAAATCTAAATTTTTTAAAAACTTATTATCAGATTTAAATATAAACTTATTATCAGCTTTAATTGGAATCTCATTCATAAATAATTATTAGCCTCCATAGTTCCATCCTGTTGAGCTTAAATTTAAAGAATCAACATCTTCTTTTAAATATGCAGAAAGTACTTCTCCAACAAATACAGTATGATCACCATGACTAACATTACCTTTAACAATACATTCAACTCCCCCTACACCATCCTCCAAAATAGGTAGTCCAAGTTCTCCTAAACTAAATTTAACTGTATCAAACCTTCCTCCTAATGCTTTTTGAGGTTTAAAGAAAGTAGCCGCTAAATCTTTTTGATCACTTTTAAGAATATTTAGTGAAAATTTATTAGTTTTTTGAATTATTTGATGACTGACCCCTTCCGCTCTAACTGCCATTACCACTAGAGGAGGAGAAAATGATCCTTGAGTAACCCAGCTAGCTGTAAAACCATTGATTTCTTCTTTCTCTTCATCTCTTACTCCGCAAATAAATAATCCATGAGGTATTTTTCTTAGTAAAATTTTTTTAGCTTCAAGATTTAATGTCATAATTGTTTTAAATACTAATACTATTTTAGCTAGTTTTCTATTTTTTATATAATTGACATGAAAATTCTTTATCCAGGTACTTTTGATCCTTTAACAAATGGACATTTAGATTTAATAGAGAGATCACAAAGAATATTTGGCGAAGTTGTTATAGCTGTTCTCGAAAATACAAGTAAAATACCAACATTTACTTTAGAGGAAAGAATAGAACAGATAAACTGCTCTATTTCACATTTATCGGATACAGAAGTTATTTCATACTATGGACTTACTGTAGATTGTGCAAAAGAGGTTCAAGCTGATTTAATATTAAGAGGACTAAGAGCTATGAGCGATTTTGAATATGAATTACAAATATCTCATACTAATAAAACTTTAAATAAATCAATTGAAACTATTTTTTTATCAACAGATACTAATTTTAGTTTTTTAAGTAGTTCTCTTGTTAAAGAAGTTGCAAAATTCAGAGGGGAAATTAAACACATGGTTCCTTCAAAAGTCGAGGAGGACCTGAGAATTTACTTTAGTAAAAATCAATAACATTTTTCTAATTTATATATTTCATCTAACAAATTAAATGGTTTATTTTTATCTATAAAAGTATTATTTTGAATAATGCTTATGGAAAGAATTTCATTATCTTTATATAGATAACCTGATAAGGCAAAGACATTTGACAATGTTCCAGTTTTACCAAAGAAATTACCTGCTACTTCAGTATTTATCATCCTATTAGAGAGAGTACCTCTTTTACCCATTAACGATAATGATGAATTATAAAAGTCAAATTGTTTACTGTATCTCATCTTGTGAAGGAATAATGCTGTTAGGTTTGTTGTCAATCTATTTTCTCTTGATAAACCACTTGCATCGTTAATAGTTATTTCTCTTATAGGAAATCCTTTTCTCCTTAACCATCCTTTTATCTTTTTATAGTCATTAAAATTCCAACTTTTTGAGGCGTTTTTATAGATTGATTCCGCAGTAAAATTATGGCTTTCTGAATTTGCTAATGTTATTAATGATAAAATTGGTGAAGATTTTATACTATTAATACGTTTTAATTTTTTTATGTAATTCCCATTATATTCTAATATTGATAGATCATATGAAATAGAAGGATTATTATATTTTAAGAAGTTATTAATAATATTTTTTACAAAATTTATATCAATACTTTTATTCTCATTACTTTTAATTGCTAGTGTCGTAATAGGAGAACCGTAAGTGTATATCTTATCTGCTTCTATCCAACCCTTTGGCCATTGATTTTTTTTATTTACCTCAAGAACATAAAAATTAATATTATTTTCAAAATTAATTTTGTTTAATAACTGTTCTAAGTCTTCGATAGATAAATCTGGATCACCCGAGCCTATTAAATAGTAATTATTTAAATTATCTTTAAAAATTGATGTATCAAGGCTATCGGATACATCCAAAAAACTTAACGTATAAGCCGTAGAAAAAAGTTTTAAATTTGAAGCTGGAATTCTCAATTTACTTCCGTTATAACTTGCGATTATTTTTCCCTTATCATTAATAATTGATGCACTAAATGATGGATTCAATGATTTCTCAATTAATCTTTGATAATCATTACATATTCCTTTTGTAGATAATAAAAAAGGTGATTTAAAATATATTTCATTTAATAATTTTAATTTTCTATTATTTATTAAATATTTAACGGCAAAAAGAAAAGAAAAAATTGTTAAAAATATTATAAATATATTTCTTATCTTATTCTGCATTAATTATAAGTTCATAAAGATTGTCTCATTATCTGGTTTGCTTTCAAATTCTTTTACAAATGTATATTTATTATTATTCTCTTTAAATAATAGCCAATTATCTGGCGAAATATGCATTAAAGCTCCATTATTAATAGGTTGAATAAAATATATATTATTCCATTGTTTAACAAAATTCTTTCTTCTTTCTCTAATAACACTACCAATACCAATATTGGCATCCTCAAATTTTGGATTTAATGAAAAATGGATACCTTTAAAGTTCTCACACATTGGTTCAAAAGAATCAAAATCATAAGGTTGTGGCAACATTGAGATTAGAAATGATTCACATTCAGATATATGAATAGATTCATTAAAACTTTTAAAAGTAAAAATATTATTTTTCATATCAGGATAATCTCTTTTAGCTAAAGCAACAGCTCCTGGATCAGAGAATGTAAGATAAACTTTTCCTTGTTTCTCTAATATTTGAAAAAGACTTATACCTATTTTATTAAATTTTATTCCTTCAAATTTAAATTCAATTATTAATTTATTAAATATAGGATTTTTAAGATTTGCTAATACAGAAGATTCCATATCATTTATTGCTGTATTAAGATCCTTAGGCAATAAATACATCAATTTAAAAAATATCAATACACTCTAAAATCAAACCATAAAATTTGTCTACTTCGTTAATATTATTTTCAATACCAAAGCTTATACGAATATTAGAGAGAAGTTTATTCTTATCAATATTCAATTCACCTAAAACTTTACTGGGTTCATTTGATGAACTTGAACAAGCGCTTCCACTACTAATAGCGATATTGTTATCAGACATATAATTTATTATTTTATAAGCTTCTATTGGTAAGAAATTTTTGTTTGATAAAATAAATGATAGATGATTTGGAAGCCTTTGATTTAAACTACCTGTAATTTGAATCCTATTATTATTTTTGAATTTTTCAATTAAATAATCAGTAAGGATATTTAAATTATTATTTTTAAAATATAAGATTTCTTCCGAATACAATATCTTACCTTTAATATTAATCAAAGCTTGAAGCATTCCACTGATAAGTGGTAATGCTTGTGTACCGGCTCTAATAGAATATTCATGAGATTTAGAAATATCAGAATTTGAAATATACTTTCTTGATTTTTCATTTGTTAATAGAATTCCAATTCCTTTAGGACCTCCAAATTTATGAGCAGATAAACTTAGTAGATCACAATTAAGATTTTTCCAATTAAAAATACCATTACTTATTATTTGTGTAGCATCTATATGAAAAAGAACGTTTTCTTTAATACATAGTTTTCCAATTTTTTGAATTGGCTGTAATGTACCTATTTCACTTTGTCCCCAAATAATAGATACTAGTTTAGTTTTATTGTTTATATAATCTTTAAACTTTTCTATTCTTACGATACCTTCATTATCTACTGGCCATTCTTTAATCGCCCAACCTCTTTTTTTTAGTTTATTTACAGCTATATTAGTTGCATTATGCTCTATAGAAGAAATTGTTATACTTTGAGGCTGACAATTATCTGCTATTTGACTAAAAACAAGAGAGATTGACTCTGTTGACCCAGAGGTAAAAATAATATCCTCCTGTTCTGCATTAAATATTAATGCAATTTTATTTCTAATTCTTTCTAATTCAAGTGCACAATCAATGCCAAACTTATATGTAGAAGATACATTCCCCCAATATTTTAGATAACTATTATTAATTACACTTAAAACATTCTTTGATAATGGAGAGGTAGAAGCATGATCAAAATAAATTAAATTATTATCCATTTATTTAAGTAAATAATTACCTTTAAAAACACTTTTTGCATAACCTTTCATAATAACCTCTTGATTATTATCCTTCCAATCAATAAAAAGAGGCCCTCCGGGAAGATTTATTGTCGTTTGAAAATTACATAAACCTAGTTTATAAGCTGCTACATGAATAGCACAAGCACCAGTACCGCAAGCAAGCGTTGCTCCAGCACCCCTCTCCCAAACTTTAACATTTATAGTTTTTTCATCTAAAATCTGACAAAAATGTATATTAGTTTTTTCAGGAAAATATTTACTTTTTTCAAAAACAGGTCCCAATTGAAAATGATTAATTTTAGTTAAATCATCTAGAAAAAATATTAGATGGGGATTACCCATACCAACTGAGTATCCTAAATTTGAAAAATTATCAATCTCAAATGAAGAATAAGGAACTCCCTTAGAAAAGGTATTTATTGTTGTAGGAATAAATTTTGGCATTAAGATAGGTTTACCCATACTTACCGAAATCTGACCTTTTTCGTATTTAGCAATCTTTAGTCCAGCTTTTGTTTCTATTTTAAAGATCTTTTTTTTATTGTTATTTTCATTACTTAAGTATTCTATTAAGCACCTAATCCCGTTGCCACACATTTCAGCTTCTGAACCATCTGAATTATAAATAATCATTTTTACGTCATTAGAATCATCTGGAACTGTAAGAAAAATAATTCCATCTGCTCCTATTCCAAAATTTCTATTACATAATTCTTTAACAACAAATAAATCATTTGATAAAAATTTATAGTAAAGATTATTATCTCTAGAATCAATAATTATAAAATCATTACCATTGCCTTGGTATTTTTCAAATATTATACTTTTCATATTGAAAAATTAATTATTTAAATTTTAATAAAAAATTATGCTTATTAACAGATTATAATTTTTATTATAATTATTTAATAAGATAGAAATTTATTGATTGAAAGTGGATAACAATTCAAAAGAAAATTCTAATTCAAGTCATTTTTATAATCACTCTGAAATCGAAAAGAGAATTCAAAAAAAATGGAAAGACCTAAATATATATAAGACTAAAGAATTTATTAATAAAAAAGAAAAATTTTACGCTCTTAGTATGTTTCCTTATCCATCAGGAAATCTACACATGGGTCATGTCAGAAATTATGTCATAACAGATTTAATTGCAAGGTATCAATCATTTAATGGAAAATCAGTTCTTCACCCAATGGGTTGGGATGCCTTTGGCTTACCGGCAGAAAATGCAGCAATTGAAAGAAATATTAATCCAAGTGATTGGACTGCTCAAAATATTATTCATATGAAAAAACAACTTGAACAATTAGGTTTATCTGTTGATTGGGATCGAGAATTTGCAACTTGTGATGAAAGTTACTATAAATGGACTCAGTATATTTTTCTTGAACTTTATAAGTCAGGGCTTGTTTATCAAAAAGAATCTGAGGTTAATTGGGATCCAATAGACAATACCGTTTTAGCAAATGAACAAGTTGATTCAGACGGTAAATCATGGAGATCAGGAGCAAAAGTAGAGAAAAAACTTTTAAAACAATGGTTTTTGAAAATAACAAATTATGCCGATGAATTACTAGATGATCTTAAATTGTTAGAAAATTGGCCAGAAAGAGTAAAAATTATGCAAGAGAATTGGATTGGCAAATCGTATGGAGCAGAAATTGATTTTAAACTGATAAAATCAGAAAATAAATTAACGGTATTTACTACTAGAGCAGATACTCTATTCGGAGTAACTTATCTCGCAATATCGCTAAATAATAAAATACTTAAGGAATTTAGAAGTAATATTCCTCAAGATAAATTAAGAGAATTTAAAATACTTTTAGAAAATGCAGGAGATCAAAAGAATCATAAATATGGCTTTAATACTGGTTTAAAAGCAATAAATCCAGTAAATAATGAAGAAATTCCAATATGGATAGCAAGTTATGTACTAGATGAGTATGGGACTGGAGCTGTTATGGGTGTTCCTGCTCACGACCAAAGAGATTATGAATTTGCAGTATTAAATAAAATAACTATAAAACAAGTTATTAGTAAAGAAAAATCATTTAATGAAAAAGAAT
>CEWJ01019374.1_pt1 | contig 22769 bp, 13 predicted proteins | sample 350291 | NCBI WGS metagenome assembly CEWJ01 (sample SAMEA2622923, study PRJEB7988) | marine metagenome | isolation source: saline water (ENVO:00002010), including | reverse complement strand
CGATCTGCAATGTGCCCTGCTCAGCCTGCCGCGAATCTTTGGCACCAGATTGGAGACGATCCCGGAACCGGCCGGCCTCAATCTGGGTTCAGAGCTACCATCATTGCCGGGCGCGGACCAATCCAAACTGAAAATCGGGCTCGCTTGGCGTGGTTCCCGCAGGCACGAAACGCCCGAGCCTCGTGAATTCCCGGCCGCATTCCTGCCGGAACTCACTCGGCCCGGCTCAGCTCAATTTTACTCGCTACAGCTTGAACAGGTCGACAGCGAAACTGCGTTCATGCGTGACCTCATCTGGTTAAACGAATCACTGACGGATTTTCGAGCAACGGCACAGTTCATCCGACAACTCGATCTGGTCATCACCATCGATACTGCGGTGGCGCACCTGGCCGGCACGCTGGGTAAACCAACCTGGTTGTTGCTGCCTTTCGGTTCGGAGTGGCGTTGGCTGGAACACCGGGACGACTGCCCGTGGTATCCCTCCATGCGATTGTTTCGCCAACCCAAACCCGGCGACTGGGTCACGGTACTCTCAACCGTCAAAGAGGCACTGCGATTGCTCCCCACACCGACGGCGGCACACCACCTCAAACAAGCCGAGGCGGCACTAATCCAAAGCCAAGCGCAGCGCGCCGCAGAACAATACCAACTGGCACACGAAACCAATCCGAAGAACCCGCTCATCCTGCGCCTGCTCAGTAACACGCTGGGCGGGCTTGGCCAAGCGGAAGCTGCCCAAGAAAAACTGCAACTCGCACTCGAACTTCAGCCGGCTGACCCGGAGAATCATCACGAATTGGCGCTGCACTTCGCCGGGCTTGGCCAAGCGGAGCAGGCGATCGTGTCCTACCAACGCGCCATCGAATTGAATCCGGCCTGTGCCGATTATCACTTCAACCTCGGCAACGCTCATTATGCGCTTGGCCAAGCGCCGGCCGCCCGCTCGTCGTTTAGTGCAGCTACAACGCTCGACCCGCAACTGGCGGCGGCGCATTTCAACCTTGGCCAAGTGGCACAGGACGAGGGCGACCACCTCGCGGCGGCCCAGTCGTACAAACGGGCAGTCGATCTCAATTTCCACTACGTCGATGCCCTCGTTAATCTGGGGCTGACGCTGAAGGAACTTGGCCAGCCCGAACTCACCCGTGAGTGCTTCGAACTGATTTTGCAAAAACAGATCGGGCATCCGATGGCCGGTGTCAATCTGGCCAAATTTCACCTCGAACAAAACCATCCTCCCGCCGCGGAGGCGGCCTGCCGCTCGGTGCTTGAAGTGCATCCCACCCACGCCGAGGCACTGCTCAACCTTGGCGTGGCGTTGCAGGCACAAAACCGGACGCTCGATGCCATCGCCGCCTACGAGGAGATTGTCGCGCACAATCCCGATTACCCGGATCGACAATTTAACATCGCCTTCTCCGAATTGATGGCCGGTCGCTGGCAGTCTGGCTGGCAGCATTACGAGGCGCGCTGGGGCACGGACAATCCGGTATTTTCCCCAAGGCATCCCCATGTTCAGGCTTGGAACGGCGAACCGCTGTCTGGTAAGCGACTGCTGTTTTTCGCTGAACAAGGCTACGGTGACACGCTCCAGTTTTGTCGATTTACCCCGTTGCTCTCGAGCGCCGGGGCAACCGTGATCATCGAGTGCCAGCCCGGTTTGAAATCACTTCTGGAATCGATTCCAAACGTCGAACAGGTCGTCGAGCAGGGAGAAGCGATTCCCGCAGTGGATTTCAAATTGCCAATGATGTCCGCACCACTGGTGTTTGGGATTACACCGGAGAACATTCTCAACGGCAGCGACGGTCGTTATCTCACTGCTCCCGCAGCGGAGGGTATTTGCTCGGAAGGACGACTGAAGGTCGGGCTGGTTTGGTCAGGAAGAGAACGTTCGGTGCTCAACAACCGTTCACTGCCAAGCGCAATGCTCCCGGAACTGTTTCAGCAAACAGAAGGGATCGTTGAGTGGTTCAGCCTTCAAAAGGAGGAACCGGTTGAGGCTGCCGAAATCATCACGGCCACGCCGAACGTCACAAGGATGGGGTCGCAGATCACCGACTTTGAATCAACGGCACAGCTGGTCAATGCGATGGATTTGGTCGTGACGATCGACACGGCGATGGCGCATCTGGCCGGGGCGCTTGGCCAACGGACGTGGGTGATGCTGTCGCACTCGCCCGACTGGCGCTGGATGCTGCAACGCGACGACTCGCCTTGGTATCCGAACAGCCGGCTTTTCCGACAGCCCACAGCCGGCGATTGGGTGAGCGTGGTCGAGCAGGTTCGCGCGGAATTATCGCGGCTTGCCGGGCGTTGAGCGGCTGCGGCCCTTGGCTTTTGTTCCCGGCTTTTTCCGCTGAGTCTTACGCTTGGCCTGTCTGGCGTCGTCACGCTTGGCCGCTTTTTTCTTCGCCTTGATTCCCTTCAGGCGGGACTGCTCACGGAGTGATGCCTTCTTGCCGGTTTTCTTTTTGACCGACGTGCGGCGGATGGGGTCGATACTCTTCGGGCGCGGCTTGGCCACCAGCCGAATGTTGCACCCCTCGAAGCCGAACGCCTTGCGCAGCACGCCGGTGAGGTAGCGAGAGTAATTGTCGCTGAATAGTTCCTTTCGGTTGACAAACAGCAAAAAAGTCGGCGGCCGAGTCCCCACCTGCGTAGCGTAGTAGAGCTTGAACCGGTGCCCCTTTGAGCTGGGCGCGGGATTGCGCTCGATGGCCTCCTGCAACGCGCGGTTGAGCAGGCTCGTCGGGAGCGTCTGGTTCAACTGGCCGGACACGTATCGAATCGCCTCGAGCAGACGGTCCAGTTGAAACCCATCCAGCGCGGAAGTAAAAATCACCGGCGCGTAGTCGAGGAAGAACATGTTCGACTGCACCCACTGGCCGAACTCCTCGAACATCATCTCCTCCTGCTTTTTGCGGCTGAACTTTCTTGCACCCTGCTCCCTCGCTTTTTTCGCCGCATCCTTCCGTGCCTTCTCGGCGGCGAACTGGTAGATGTCCCACTTGTTCACCACCACGACGCAGGCGCAGCCGGCATCGGTGATCTTGTCGCAGATTTTCTTGTCCTGCTCGGTGACACCCTCGGCGGCATCGAGCACCATTACCGCGAGGTCGCAGCGTTCGATCGCCTTGTCGGAGCGGTTGACGCTGAAAAATTCCACCGAGTCCTTTATGCGCCGGCGCTTCCGGATGCCTGCCGTGTCGATCAGGTTGTACTGCTGCCGGACGCCGTCGGTCTCGACCTCGAACGGCACATCGATCGCATCGCGCGTGGTTCCGGAGATTTCACTGACGATTACCCGCTGCGACTCTGTGAGCGCGTTGATAATCGACGACTTGCCCACGTTGGGTCGACCGACGATGGCGATGTTCATCGGCGGCTCGGCTTCCGCTTGGTCTTCCTCGTCGGCGGACTCAACCGGCTTGGCCAAGGGCTCAGGCAACAGGCCTACCGCTTGGCCAAGAGGCGTGTCGACACCGCGATCGTGCAGTGCGCTTACCGGGAACATGTGCTCGAAACCAAGCTCGGAAAACTCGTCAACCCCCTTGTCGTGCCCGACGGTGTCCACCTTGTTGATGATCAACAAAACCGGCTTGCCGGCCTCGCGCAGCATCCCGGCCACCTCGAGATCCATCGGCACAATGCCCTCATGCACGCTGACGACGAACAGGATCACGTCCACGTCATCGAGCGCCACCTGCACCTGCGTCACGATTTCCTGTGCAAAATCGTCCCCCCCCTGCTCGCCCTTCAGCAGGCCAATGCCACCGGTATCGACAAGCATGAACGGCCGCCCCTGCCACTCGACCTCCGCACTGAGCCGGTCGCGAGTGACACCGGGGCGATCATGCACGATCGCAATCCGCCTGCGCGCGATTCGATTAAAAAGGGCCGATTTCCCGACATTGGGTCGGCCGACGATGGCTACCACTCCCGACACGCCGGTGGTTGTAACCGGTTTGATGAACCGTTGCGAGGCGGGGTTTTAGGAATCGCCAACCGGTCGGTTCTCTGGATAATTCCCGCCCCGGATGGATCTCGCCGAACGGACCAAGGTCACATTCAAGTTCGAGCAGCGCCGGGCCGTCTGCAACGGCATCCTCGAAACCGCAGGCACCACGTTTCTCCTTCTCACCGTGGTCAAGGGCTTCGGCGACCCGGGGCCGATCGCCAAGGCACTGGTCTCGACCGCCGCCAGCATGGGCCTGTTGCTCACGCCGGTGGTGGTGTCGCTCGTGCAAACCCTGAAGCTGCCGGCCGCGGTGGCTGCCGGGCGGATGTCACTGATTGGGGCGGCGTTATTTTTCCTGATGGCCACCGTCGAGTCACTGCCGTTGTTTCTTGTCGGCAGTATCGTGGCGATGTCCTGCTCCACCGGGGCGATCCCGCTGCTCACGCAGATTTACCGTGACAACTACCCGGCAGACAAACGGGGCCACTACTTTTCGCGCACGGTCTGGTTCCGCGTGATCGGGGCCGGGGTGTTCAGCTTTATCGCCGGCTACGTGTTGACCCGCAGCGGGGCCGATGCGCAGGAGGGACTCGGGCATTACCGCTGGCTGCTTGTGATTTTCGGCGGCGCATTCTTGGCGTCGTGGTGGTTCCTGAAACACTTCCCCTCCCGACCGCTGGAGAGCGATGTGGGCAGCCATCCGTTCCGCACCCTGCGCTTCGCAAAAACCGACAAACTGTTCCGGCACGCTCTCATCTGCTGGATGCTGATGGGATTTGGCAATCTGATGATGATCCCCATCCGCGTCGAGTACCTCACCAACCCGGTCTATGGCCTGCAAAAAACCGACCTCACCATTGCGATCCTCACGCTGGTCATCCCGAACGTGTTCCGGCTGCTGCTCAACCCGCTTTGGGGTTGGCTATTCGACCGCATCAATTTCTTCCTGCTACGCTCGGTGCTAAACCTGTTTTTTGCCGTTGGCATCCTCGTCTTTTTCAGCAGTGAAAGCCTCACGGAAATGATCGTCGGGCAGATCTTCTTTGGCATCGCCCATGCCGGCGGCGACATCGCCTGGGGCATGTGGGTGACCAAACTCGCCCCGGCCAACCGGGTGGCCGACTACATGTCGGTGCATACGTTTTTTACGGGAGTACGCGGGGTGTTGGCGCCGCTGATCGGCTTCGGCGTGCTGGCCTCCGGCCTGACCATCGGCAGCCTCAGCTACATCAGCGCCGGAATGATTATCCTCTCTGCTGCCCTGCTCATCCCCACCATCCGCCAAACGTGGAAACAAATCCGCCGGGACGAAAACTAACCAAGCGGACTCGCAGGCTCGCCCCTCCATTCTAGTTGGCGGTGTCGGCGGTTCGCCAGAGGTACCACGCGGCGACGGTGCGGTGTGGTGCCCAGCATTCGCCGGCGGCGAGGAGTTCCTTCGGCTTGGGGTGGTCGGCCAGGCGCTTGGCCAAGGCGAAGCCTTTTTGCACGCCGTAGTCGGTCGCTGGCAGGACGTCCGGCCGGCCAAGCCGGAAGATGAGCAGCATCTCCACCGTCCAGCGTCCGACGCCCTTGATGGAGGTCAACTGGTCAACCAGTTCATCGTCGCTCATTCGGTTTGCCTTGCGGGAGTCCGGGACGACACCGTCGATGGCTGCCTGCGCAATGTTGCGAATGTACTGCGTCTTTTGGTTGGACAAACCGACGCCGGACAGCGTGTCGATCGGCAACGCGAGAATGCTCTCCGGCGTCGGAAATTTTTTACCGGGAAACAGGTCGAGTAACCGGCCAAAGATGATGCCGGCGACCTTACCGGTCAGTTGCTGATAGACGATCGACCGCACGAGCGAGGCGTAAATGGTGCGCCTCTTGTCCGGCTTGAGATCACACGGGCCGACACGACGAATGACTTCAGCCAAATCGGGGTCGACTTTTTTTAAGTGCCGGATGGCTTTCGCAGTATCCACGGCCGTGCGAAGGGTTGGGATGGATCAGTCGGCTGCGGCCGTTTCCTTCGGTTTGATGAAATAGTCCCCGCGAATCCAGTCGGCGATCAGCCCGATCTCGTCATCTGTCAGGATTTCCTTCTCTCCGAAGGCCGGCATGCGGTCGTTGTTCTCGGGGTAGAATTTCTCGTGTTCAGGGTTTTTCACGAAGTCGATGATCCACTGGCGCGAGCCGTAGCCGGTGAGGTCCGGGCCATCGACATCGGGGTCGGGCTCCTGAAACGCGTGGCAGTCGATGCAGGCGATATCGTCGATCAGGTGATCGATGCCTCGCTTGATTTTCTCGGCGTCGGCCTTGTCCTTCTCGGCCTGTGACGGGAGCTTCGCTTCGGCGGAGAGCGCGAGTACGACCAGATCGAGCATCTCTTTTTCCTCCTCGTCGTACTTGGTGACTTTGCGCTTCAGGAAGCGGCGGTACATGTCGCCGTCCTTGTGAGCGGAGCCACCGAAAAACTTGTGGCTGATGTACATGTCCGGCGTGAGCAACTCGCGAATCCATTCGCGTGAGGCAAAGCCCTTCAGGTCCGGCGCACTCGCGGCATCCTTGATTTTGTTGGCGGCGAGAATCTCGTATTTAGCCTCCTCGTTTGCATTGAGGATCGCCTCGACGGTAGCCCACTCGTTGGTCGAGTTTTCCTTCCGGGCCAGCCATTCCGGGTGTACCGACTCCGATGAGGCGAAGCGTTCCCACGCCGAGGTGCGGGCCTTCAAGTCCGCGAGGTTTTCTGCCGCTGCAAGCTCATGTGCCAGGCCATCGTGCCCTCCGTACCGGTGACAGCTCGCACAGTGCTGGGCGAACAGCTTGGCGCCCTGCGTCTTGGGATCGGTCTTGAGCAGGTGCAGCGCGGTGGATTCGATTCCCTCGTGCTTGGCCAACTCGATCGCCCGCTCGGCATCGCGATGGTTGTCGAGCAGGGCCTTGAGATAGGTCGAGCTGTTCCCCCCGGCCACATCCTCGTGCTTGGCCAGATAAGTCAAAGCGCCAGCCCCTCCGAGAAAAGCGAACATGATTCCCACATTGAAAACATGCCCCACTTTCCATTTACCGATGAAAGGCATCAAACAAATCAGGCCGACGAACATGCCGGGGATGTAGATCGCGCCCCAGACCTCCTTGTCCCCCGCGAAGGCATCCAGCTTGAGGAACTGGAACAGGTACAGGAAATACCAATCAGGCCGAGCGGCGGAAAAAGGCTCGGATGGATCGGCAGGCGAGGCCAAATGCGCGCCGTGATACCAAATCACGAAAAACATGACCGTGGCCATCACAGCAAGACAGGCCACTGCATCCTTGAAAACCTGATCTGGCCAAAAGTAGGCATCCTTCTTCTTTTTCGGCTCCGCCGGCGTGATGCCGTGGCGGCGGAACAGGTAAATATGCCCGATGACCAGCAGCACAATCAACGCCGGCAACACACCAGCGTGCAGCGCGAAAAACCGGGTCAACGTATGGTGTCCGTAGTCGGTACCACCCACCACGAGTTTCTGCAATTCCGGCCCTACAAACGGCACGATGTTCACAAGGTTCGTCGCCACCTTGGTCGCCCAGTACCCCTTCTGGTCCCACGGCAAAAGATAGCCGGTCAACGACAAAGCCAGCACGAGCATCAGCAGGATGACACCGAACCAAAAGTTCACCTCACGCGGTGCCTTGTACGCACCGTCCACCAACACCTGCATCAGGTGCAACAGCAACAGGATTGGCATCGCCTGCGCCATCCAGTGGTGTATGCCGCGCAGCAGCCAACCGCCGGTCATCTCGTTTTGAATGTAGTTCACCGACTCCCACGCATCACCGGAGCTGGCACTGTAACCCATCCACAGGAACGCCCCGGTGACGAACTGCACAAACAACGCAAACGTCAGCGTGCTGCCCCAGACGTAACGCCAGCGCGAGCCGCCCGGGATGTTCTCGAACAAAGCCTCCTTCGTCAGGCTGCGAATGCCGGTCCGATGATCGATCCAATCAAAGAGCGCCTTCATATCACGGGGACCGGATGGTCGTGGCCGGGTTGGAAGTTTTGGAATTTCACCCAGACCTCCGAGGTGTTGCGCACCTCAATCTCTAGCGGATCCATCGCGCGGGGACTCACCCCGGAGAGGATGTCTCCGTTCAACTTGAAATTGCTGTTGTGGCAAGGGCAGTAAAAATCATTTTCACCCGCGCGATAATCGATGAAGCAACCCAGGTGCGGGCAGACTGTGTGCAGCGCCTTCACCTTGCCATCCTCCTTGCGCAGATACACCGCCCCGATGCTGATGTTCTTAAACTTGTTCCAGGCGTCCTCCTTTTCCGAGATCACGGAAAACTTGGCCGGGGTGCCATCCGCCGGGATGGCGTCAAGCGTGGTGACCCTGATGAACCCGTCGCCAGAGCTGCTTTTCTCGCGGGTGAGTGGATTCAGGTATGCCCAGATGCCGGCACCGAAAGGGAGTGCGCTGATGAGACCGCCAATGGCGACGCAAAGAAACTTGATGAACCCGCGACGCTCCTCCGCCCGCTCCGGCTCGATTGGCGCCTCAACCTCCGGGATCCGGCAGGCGACCGGTGCAGGTTCCTCGGCGGTAGCCTCCGGAACCGGCTGCGACTCCGCTTGGCCAAGCGATTCATCCGCCGCCGGTTGCTCGGGCACGGCAGGGCTTTCGGGCTGGTTTTGCTCGCTAATATCCACCTTGAGTCGGGCGGAAGTTACAACCTGGCCAAGCGGCCTCCGAGTAAAAAACGCGCTTGGCCAAGCGGAAATTCAATCCGTCACAGCCGTAGGTGCTCCCAAAGATCGGCCGGTTGCAGTCGGAGATTGATATAAAACTCGCCAAACCCGCCATAGCGTGCGCTCACCTCGTCAAAACGCATTTCGTATACGATTTCCTTCACCGCATCCGTCTGGTGCGCCATCAGCGTCACGCCCCACTCCCAGTCGTCCAACCCGGTCGAGCCGGTGATGAGCTGCTTGATGCGATCGGCATACGTGCGCCCCACCCGCGCATGGCCTGCCATCAGCTTCTTGCGGGCATCAAAATCGAGAGAGTACCAGTTATCCGCCCCATCGCGACGCTTGAGCATCGGGTAAAAACACATGACCTCCCAGTCCGGCATCTCCGGGTACAGCCGATAGCGCTCGTAGTCCTTCCGCATCCCGGCCAGTTCCTCCATCTTCGCGTCGAACTCAGGCGTGCCTGGCTCAAGCCGGAACTCGCCCATCACCCGGCGCTTGGAATCCTCCTCCGTCGGCATGTACTCGCTCAGTTCCGTCACACTGAGATAATTGTACACCGGCACCAGCGCGCCGCCCGGGAAGCAGGCCTCAATGTCGCGGTGAAACTGCGCCACCGCGCCAAGCTCCTCGCCGAGAATGAAAAACGCCAAATCCGCCTTGCCGCCAACGTTGGCGTAGGTGCGGATGCAGGGATGACTCGCGTTGGCGTTGGCCTCGCAGAGCGCCTGCAGCTTGGCCTGTGCCTCAGCGGAAGCGCCCTCGGGGAGCGACTCCCAAAGCTGGCGGTCGACCGAGTAAAACAAGTGCATAACGTGGATGCCCTGATCGAGTTTGACTTGTGGTAATGCCATGAAAACCGGCGAACCGGCAGGCCAAGTTAGCCCAAGCGCTCCCCCGAAAACAAGGCCGCTTGGCCAAGCGCTTGGTTTTTAAATTCGAAATCCTGAATTCGAAATCCTAAACAAATTCAAAATAGGAAATTCGAATGCCAGCTCTGCGTTGCTCTGCGGGTCTGGTAAATCCACGGGGAGCGCACGCGGCGAGCCGGCGGCCGCAACACGCCAGCGGCGTGTGCTCCCTCCAACCGAGGACGGCTGGGACAGCAGTCCCTACCTTGCGCTTGGTTTATCGTGGGCCCGGCTCGAATGCTTGGGCGATGAACGGCCACATGTATTCCGGGTAAAACCGGTGGCCGCCGGTGCCCCACTTGAGTTCCGTGTGGTCGGCCGAGCCTGAGTAGCCGAAGATCGTCTTCACCTCCCGGCCAAGCGCATCGACCGTTGGGCGGTGGTGCAGGCCGTCCTTTTCCCCGTGAACCAGCAGGAGCCGCCTCGGCGCAATGAGGCCGGCCAATTCCTTCCAGTCACCCCAGTTGCGCAATCCCGGAACGAGGCAGCAGTCGCAGTGAAAAACATACCCCTCGACGCTCGTCACGGAGGTGAACGAACAGCTCGGTATCGCCACGGTAACCCGTCTGTCGATCGCCGCCGTGTAGGCCGTGAGTACGCCTCCCCCGGAGTTGCCGGTCATGACGATTTTTTTCGGATCCACCTCCGGCTGTTTCACCGCCCAGTCGAAAATGCGCTGCATGTCCCAGACACGTTCCGCAATCGGGGTGCGCCCAGACAACAAACAGTGGACGAGCTGGGCTCGGCACGGGCGGTTGCCGTGGCGTCCCTTGGGGTCGGGCACGAGCACTTCATTTGCCAACCCACGGGTGGCGGGGGCGATCGCCACGAACCCACGCCGCACCGCCTGCTCAGCGATGTGACCCTCCCGCGCCAAGATTTCCTCGCGGTGCTTTTCGTTCCGGAACGCCCCCGCGTAGGAGTGCAGCCCAATTTTGTCGTGACCATGGGGCGCGATAAAAAGCGGGGCGCGTCCCTTCCCCCCGACCGGGGTGAGGTAGTAAAATGGCACCCGTATCCCCGGCTCGGTTTCGATCGTGCACAACCGGCGCGTGAACACTCCGTCCACCGTGTTGTGTTTGCCCTGCGAAACCTTGACTTCAAACCCGGCCAGATCATCACGCATTTGCTCGAGGCCGATCAACTTTACCAACGCGGCTCGAGCCGATTTCTGCCACGCCGCGACGTCCACCGCCGGGTGAAACGCATGCTGCTGTTTTCCCTTTTGGATGCGTTTCAAATAGGAAGCCACCGGCTCTTCGTAGCTCACGAACGGCTGGGCCCGCTTTTCATCTGCTGCCGGCAGATTGACGAATGCAGCGCAAACCGTGGCCATAAAAATAAATCGGAAAGTAGACGAACTTTTCATTTCCGCAAGTGGGGTCACAACCATCTCGGCTGTTCAACGAAATAATGATTTAACAAATTTGCCTTTTTTCTGGCGTGCCCCGGGTAGTGCCCATTTAATCCGTCCATGCGCCGTCAAGGATGACTCTCGAAACGATCCAATTCCCATTCGGTAACCGTGAACTCCCGTTCTCTCATCCCGCGGAGGAGGCGGAAATGATCCTCTCCGTGCTCGGCGGGGAGGATTATCCGCTGGCAGCCACTCGGGTCGGGAGCGATGCGCCGGTCATCATCGACGTCGGGAGCAACTGCGGCGCGGCGGCGGTTTTTTTCAAAAAACACCATCCCGGCGCACGGATCATTTGCTACGAGCCTTCGGCTTCCACCTTTGAGTTGCTGAACAAAAACGTGGTGGGGATCGATGGGATCGAGACGTACCAGTGCGGCATTTGGGACAAGGCGGGCACATTTCGGCTGCACCACGCTCCCAATGCACACTCCGGAGCGGCCACGCTTCGGCCCGGCGACAACTGGCCAAGCGACCTGCCCGGTGAGGAGATCACCACCCGGACTCTCAGCAGTGAACTGGCCCGGCTTGGTCTCACGGAGGTGCACATCCTCAAGGTCGATGCCGAGACGGCAGAGGCGGAGATTCTGCAGGAGGTGCTGACCGAATCACCGGACGTGGGTATCCACAATATTTTCGTCGAGTACCACGGCATCGCCATCCGCAAATTTCTCACGGAGGAACTTTCCGTCCGTTACGATGTTCACCTTTGCAACGTCACCTCCGACCGACAGGGCACACTGCTGTTTGTGCTGCGCGAAACAGACACATGAAGTTCGTGAAATAACGCGCTTGGCCAAGCGCGTTATTGCTCGCCGGTTGCCTGCACTAGCCAGACGCACCGGAGACGGTTCAGGCACCAACAAAGCCGGAGCAGGTCGAGGAATTCCCCATGCAGGCGGACGGCCCGCTGCGCGCCAGGGCCTCGACCTCCTATCCGCAGCTCAACAAGGCGATCGAGAACCGTTTCGCCGGCCACCACAAGCCGGACTTCACAATAATTTTCCGGGAGGCGGCGGATGCAGAAAACGAGGCCTCGAGCGACCCGACTCTCCTCGGTGCTAGTTTTTACGACTGGGTTATTGAGGACACTTAAGACTGCGCACCTCTCGCGCTGGGTCGTCAGCATCCGCGGAAAACGCTACGAGTACACCGGCTGAGCGCACGACAACACGACGTTTTTCAACGCAAATTTCTGGATCCGAAACGGCAGGGTCGAACCGGTTCGGCTCGGTCAAATTTTCAAGCCGATGTACCTGCGGCAGGAGCGGGTCGAGCAACTCATCCGGCATGAGTTGAAGGCTCAAAAGGCACTCTGGCTCAAGGACGTCACCCGGAAGGAATTGCTTGTAGGCGCGTTCACGTTTTCCAAAAAGGGGCTCGAATTTCACTACTACCCCTACACCGTCGGCCCGTACACGCAGGGCAGTTTTCGCGTGTTGCTGCCCATGGCGGAGATTCGTCATCTGACTTTCCCGGGCAGCCCGATGTCGCGCCTGGCCAAAGCCAAGTAATCTGGCTGGGATTTTTGACCGGTTTCCCGCATCGTCAGCGAGACGATCGATGTTTGAAAAAATCTCCATCCATACCCCGCGCCAGTTTGTCCCGACCGAGCTAAACCCCGGCGAGTGGCCCTCGCTGGAGCCGTTGTTCGACCAACTCGAGCAGCAACTGACTGACGCCTCCGATGCCGCCCAACTCGAGCAGGCCATCCTGAATTGGCAGGAACTCTCCGCCGCACTCGCCGAGGAAGGCTCCAAGCGATACATCGCGATGACCTGCCAAACCGAGGACAAGGCCGCTGAAACGGCCTACCTTGAGTTCGTCGAGAAAATCGAACCTGAGGAAAAACAGCGTAATTTCCGACTGGCCAAGGCGCTGACTGAGCACCCGCACCGCGCCGGGCTCAATGCTCGGCGCTACGAGGTGTTCACCCGCGACACCGCACTCGAGGTCGAATTGTTCCGAAGCGAGAACGTCGCGCTGGAAACCGAGACCACCAAGCTGGGGCAGCAGTACCAAAAAGTCATCGGCGGCCTGACGGTGCAGTTCGACGGGGAGGAACGCACGCTCGTGCAGATGGCCCGATACCTTGAGGAGACCGACCGCGACCGACGCAGGGAGGCATGGGAACTGGTGGCCAACCGCCGACTCGAGGAGGCCGAGACAATCGACGGTCAACTCGACGAACTCGCCGGTTTGCGAAACCAGATGAGCGACTACGCCGGCTTCAGCAATTACCGCGACTACGCGCACCAACGCCGTGGGCGGTTCGATTATTCACCGGCGGACTGCATCGCATTTCAGGACGCCATCGAACAGGAGATGGTGCCGCTGTTCCGTGAATTGCACGACGAGCGCCGCGCCGCGCTGGGCATCGACTCCGTCAAACCGTGGGACACCGCCACCGACCCACAGGGCCGCCAGCCGCTCAAGCCATTCGAGGAAGTGGCCGACCTCGTCAGTCGTTCGCAGTCAATTTTCAATCAGGTCGACGACGAGCTTGCCGGCTGGTTTCGGACGATGCAGGACCTCGACCTGCTGGACCTCGCCAACCGCAAGGGCAAGGCGCCGGGCGGCTACCAGTGCTCGCTCGACGAGGCACGGTTGCCGTTTATTTTCATGAACTCAGTCGGCGTACAGCGTGATGTCGAGACTCTGCTGCATGAGGCCGGCCACGCCTTTCACGCGATGGCGAGTCAGAATGAGCCACTGCACTCGTACCGCCACGCGCCGATCGAGTTTTGCGAGGTGGCCTCAATGGCGATGGAGCTGCTTGGTGGCGAATTTCTCGAGGAGTTTTACGACGAGGAAGCTGTGCGCCGCGCACGAATCGCCCACCTTGAGGGGATCGTTTTTGTGTTTCCTTGGATCGCCACAGTCGACGCCTTTCAGCACTGGCTTTACCTCAACCCCGGTCACTCCGTTGCCGATCGGGACACGGCGTGGAGCGACCTGATGAACCGGTTCGGCGGCAACGTCGACTGGGCCGGCCACGAGCAGGCCAAGGCCAAGTTTTGGCACAAGCAACTGCACATTTTTTTGCACCCGTTTTACTACGTTGAATATGGCATCGCACAGCTCGGTGCACTGCAGGTCTGGGCCAACAGCAAGGCGGATCGAGCCAGGGCACTGGGCGACTACAAGGCCGCTCTCGCGCTGGGTGGCTCGAGGCCGCTGCCGGAATTGTTCGAGCGCTGCAATATTCGGTTCGACCTCAGCCCGGACACCGTCGCCCCGATGGCGGACTTGTTGCGGAAGGAATTGGCAGTGCTGAAAAACGGAGGGTAATTTTCAGACACAGATTTCACAGATTCTCACAGATTAATTTTGGTGAATCCTTGAAATCTTGGTTCCTGTTCGATTGATCAGCGGTTGATCAACCAAATTATCAGCCCGATCAGGCCCGAGCCGGCCACGCCGGCGAGGATGCTCCACAGGAAAACCAGCTTGTGCCGACGACGATTGGAGCGCCCCATGCCGGGGAGCAGGTAGTAACGATGCTCCTCGCCTCCTTCGCTTGATCTTTTTTTCCCGAATCCAAACATGTGCGCTGGCCTGACGCTCAAGGGCGCGAACGGTATTCGGTTCACACCGAAAAAACAACCACGCTTGGCCAAGCGCGGAGTCTTCGCTAATTTGGCTCCGTGAGTTTCGTCGAACAGTTCGACCATTTGCCCATCGATGCCCTTTGTCGCACGGCGCAGGAGGCCTCCGAGATGGAGGTGGCCGCCGCTCTGGCCAGGCGCGACCTGGACTTGGCCAACCTCGCCACCCTGCTCTCCCCCGCCGCCGCCGGTCAACTCGAGCGCTTGGCCAAGCGGTCGAACCGACTCACGCAGCAGCGCTTCGGCCGCGTCATCCGCCTGTTCGCTCCGCTTTACCTGAGCAACGAGTGTATCAACAACTGCACCTACTGCGGCTTCTCGCGGGACAACCGTATCTTGCGGGTCACGCTCTCGATCGACGAAGTTGTGCGTGAGGCCAGGGCGCTGGCCGATCAGGGCTTTCGGAATATCCTCCTCGTTGCCGGGGAACATCCGAAATTCATTTCCAGCAGCTACATGACCGACTGCGTTGCGGCGCTGCGCGAAACCGTCCCGTCCATCTCGCTTGAGGTCGGCCCAATGGAGACCGGGGAATACCGCCCGCTTGTCCAAGCAGGGGCCGAAGGATTGATCGTTTATCAGGAAACCTACAACCGCGAAGTCTACGCCGAGATGCACACCTCCGGCCCCAAGCGAAAGTTCAACTGGCGACTCGAGACCCCGGAGCGCGCTCACGAGGCCGGCTTTCGGCGGTTGGGCATCGGAGCGCTTTACGGCCTGAGTGATTGGCGTCGTGAAACGATCTGTCTCGCCGCCCACGCGCAGCACCTGCTAAGGCACTGCTGGAAATCGCAGCTCACCGTCTCGCTGCCAAGGCTCCGACCCTGCGCCGGGGAGTTCGAGCCGCTGACAAACTTTGATGATCGCGCACTGGTCCAGACAATCTGTGCCCTGCGGCTGTTCCTCCCCGATCTCGGCATCGTCCTTTCCACTCGCGAAACGGCTGCGCTGCGCGACCGGCTCATCCCGATGGGCATCACCACGATGAGCGCCGGCAGCCACACCGAGCCGGGTGGCTACACCGGCGCCGGAAACGACAACCTGCACTACACCGAGCGTGGCAAAATCCGCGAACTGGCTGATAATGCCAGCGAATGGACCAAACGGGCCAATGGCACTAACGCCACCGGCCAGTTCGACATCGCCGACGAGCGCCCGCCGGAAACGGTCGCCGAGACGATCAGCCGCCTGGGCTACGAACCGGTCTGGAAAGATTGGGACGCCGCCATTCTCGCCAACTGACGGGGGGACAAACCGATCAATCAAACTGAAAGATGAACAGTTCGCGGGTAGACTCGGTGACCTTGAACGACTCGGCGATCCGCAGCCCCTCCACCCAAAACAGCCGACCATCCCCGGTCTCCGCGACGATGCGTTGATGCCGCACCTCGCGTGGCACTTTTTGGTTCACGAACAGATCCTGAAGTTTTGCCGTGCCGTCCTGGCCAATCGGTTGGAAACGGTCGCCCGGTTGCCAATGTCGGAAGGTGATCGCCTGGCCAAGCGCAGCAGCGTCGAACACCTCGCGGTTCTCCGCTTGGCCAAGTTCATTCCACTTGGCCAAGCCACCGGAAATTCGTTCCCATGAAAAAGAACGCCTACCAAACTCGGTCTCGCCCGCTTGGCCAAGCAGCTCAACCTCACTACGAGCGACAGAAAAAATCGGCTCGACCGCGGTCGGCGCCCAGTCGATGACGCCCGAGTCGGTTTGTTGCAGCCGTTTGCCGGGCGCGATCTCAATCGCCTGGCCAAGCCGGATGCGAAGCGCTTCGACCAAGTCAAACGACGGTTCAACCGCCAGCCCGAACAATTGCCGCTGCACCACCTGCCGCTGCACCGCCAGCGGCAGCGCGTCGAATTTGCCTTCGGCCCGGCGAAGCCACTGCGCCGCCAGCGCGTCAATGCAGTCCGCATCGTCGCCAGCCAGCTGCATTGCCTTGAGGACTTGACGATGAAACGAGGGGCCAAGTTCCGCGGCCAGTTGCGGCAGTAATTGATGCCGGATTTTGTTTCGAAAAAAACGGGTGTCCGCATTGGACGCATCGTCCCGGTAATCGATGCCAGCCTCAGCAGCGTACGCCTCGATCTCACTGCGCCGTGCCGCGAGTATCGGCCGGACGAGAGTGATCTCGGTATCCGCCGGTGACGGGGATTGCAGCGCCATGCCGGCCAAGCCGCGTGTTCCCGACCCACGGGCGAGTCGCAGAAAAAAGGTCTCCACCTGATCATCGGCATGATGCGCGAGGGCAAAGGTAGTCGCGCCCAAGCGCTTGGCCAAGCGGGCGAAAAACGAGTGGCGCAGCTCCCGCGCTGCCGCCTCCAGCCCCGTACCCAACTCGGCGGCGCGCTCCCCGGTGTCTCCCCGGCCAAGCTCAAACGACAGGCCAAGCGCGTTGGCCGCCTGTTCCACAAACACCGCGTCGGCATCACTCTCCTCTCCCCGGAGTTGATGATTGAAATGAGCCACAACCAGGCGATCGCGCAGCGACAATCCGGGATGGGCGAGCAGGTCGAGGAGCACCATTGAGTCGATGCCGCCTGACACGGCGACCACGACTTTGGACGTTCCCGGGAAGAGGTTTTTTGTCCGGGCCAGCTCGCTTATTTTTTCCGCGAGCGGATGCATGGATCAGCGGCGGCCGGTTGGCTCGGGCTCCGGTTTCTTGGCGCGGAGCACCAACAGCCAATCCCCGGCATCCGGCGCGGGACACTCCAGGGCGGAACCGCGAAGCACGGCGAGCACGTCCTGCCTTTCCCCGGTGCGGGGGTTGATCCAGTTCGCCAGCAACGGCGCGGGCAGCTTGGCCACGTTGATCTTCAGCCGCACCTCGGTCGGGGTGTAGACGACCACGAGGCTGCCGTCCGCAGCGCTCGAAGCGGCCACATACTTGGCCAGTTCGTCGTCTCCTGGCTGCTCAATCAGGACTGCCGGATCGGGCCGGAGTTTGTGAAAGTCGATCGACTGAAAAACCTCGGTCAGGTGGACGACCTGTTCGCCACCCTCGTAAGTCACGGACTCACGCCAGTTGGGCGGTGTGCCGGCGGCGGGGTAGCCGGGCGTCGCTCGATCCCCGTCGTCCCAGCCCCAGACTCCAGCCACGCCGTAGCTGACACCGGCGGTCGGCGTGCTCAACAGGCTCCAGTACAGCGCGCGGCGAACGTGGTTCGAGGAGATGGGTACATTTTTGCTGTAGCTTGGCTGCCACTCGTAGGCGGGTTCGAGATTTACGATTGGGCGATGAGGCAGCTTACCCCAATCACGACTCGGTGGCCCGTGATGAATCCAGTTGTTGGTGGCATCATCTACATCGTGGCCGCTTTGGTATCCGATCGCGGTCAGCCATTTTTCATCACGAAACGAATCGAACACCCAGCTTTTGCCTTTGGGGTGAATGAAAACCGGTGCTTTTGGTCGATCCCCGAAAATGCCCTGCCCGATTTTTTTCCAACGGGCGGCACGGTCGCCGGTGTAATCCCCGTCGCCGGCAAGTATCCACGCGCCGCACACCCCTCCCCAGCGGGCTGCCATGTAACGCCCCAGCAATATCGCCTGATCATCCGGCAGGGAGTGAACCGGGTTGGCCTCTCCGTCGATCGCCCAAAAAAGAACCGGCACACTCACCAACCCGGCACGATTGATCATCTCCACACGCTGATCGAGCCGCTTGAAGTAGTCCGGGTTAATGCTGATTTTTTCGCCGCCGGTGAACGGTTTTTCTCCGTTGGCATCACCGTCCGGCGCACCGCGCCAGTGGGTCGCCACCCATTGTACGGCGGTGAAACCCTGACTCGCCCTCACTTCGAGATAATCTTTCCAGTCCAGCTCACTTGACTTGAGCGGCCCGTTCCATGCCGTGTCGGCCATCCAGAAGAACGGCGTTTCGTTGTCGTGCATGAAATGGGTTCGGGCACGTGCCACGCGGATGGGGCCATTGCTCGTCAACGCCGAATCTCCGGTCGGGGCCGTGCAAAGGAAATCACCCTCGAGGTTGTGCAACCCTCGGTTCTCCTCATCGGAGCAACTGATCTTGAACGTCCACTTGCCGACCATGTCCGGCATGAAACGAATCTTCCAATCGTCGCCGCCGTCCCAGAATCCATCGACCGTCACCGGTTCACCCACCGGAGGTGTGAACTCGGCCTTGAGTTGCACGTCCTGCACCGGATTATCGTAGGGCTTGAGGCTGACCAACTCGCCCTGAAAACGGGACCACTTGGGAATCAGAGTCAGATTTTCCTGGGCAACAGCCGACACGGCTGAGCCGACAAAACCCAACAGGACAGCCAAGCCGGACGCCCGGAGCATCAAAGTTTGTCTGATTGAAAAACGCATAAACGGAGCGATCAGGAACCGGTGGGAGAACATGTCAGAAATATTACCAAAGCGCAAATTGGATTCAGGACTTGGTTTCGGATTCCTTTTTTGCTTTTCGTGCCTTAAAACCCTCCAACATTCTTATAAACTGCTGGGGTTGTAACGGCTGCACCAACCAGCCAGCCCCACCTGCAGACCTGACCTGCTCCTTTGCTTCGTTGTCCTTACTTGCCGCAATAACCACCACAGGAGTCTGTTCGTGTCCGGGAATTAACTTTACTTGCGTGATGAAATTGGCTGCCCCTAGTTCCAATAATGGTTGCTCCACAATAATTAAATCGGCTTGGTTTGATTCCAAAAAGCTCAGGCCTTGATTGTCGCTTTCTGCCACAACAACTTGATTTTCCATAGCAGCGACCGTTGCCTTCAAAAATTTTCTCAGCGACGGCGAAGAGTGTATTACTATGACTGACAATTCCATAAAAACAGCTCCCACAAGTTCAGGCCCACTCTCGGATGCCGTATTAACAAGCGCAAGCTATGAATGTTTAATGATCTGGCTTAGCAATGAGCGTATTTTTTCATTAAAATCAGCTTGATGGGAATTTCATCATTTTCGTCACTTGCGTATCGGACAAGGTTACTTCAGTATAATCCCCTTTAAATGAGCCGTTTTTCTGTTTTTATTATTCTATTGTGTATTGGAGACCTGACTCCGGGAGCTGTTGTTATCAATGAAATACATCTCAACCCAGATGTCAAAATTGAGCAGGTCGAATTTATCGAGTTGCACAACACCGGGGAACAACCGGTCGACCTCAGCGGCTGGACGCTGGAGAATGCAATACAATTCAACTTTCCCGCTGGCAGTTCCATCCCAGCCAAGGGTTTCACCGTCGTCGCTCATCAAACGGACCAGTTCAAGACTAAGTTTGGTAGTCAAGCGCTTGGCCCGTGGATCGGCAAACTCAACAACGACGGCGAATGCATCGAATTGCGTTCGCCCGACGGGCAACTGGTTGATCGCGTCCGCTACCGGCTCGGCTTCCCTTGGCCAATCGTAGGCGACACACCGGGCTACTCGATTGAGTTGATCCATCCCGACCTTGACAACAACGATGGCCACAACTGGCAGGCCTCCGTCCGTGGCGATGCTTCAAACAAAGCCAACCGGCTCTTCCGCAAGGGTAGCACGTGGAAGTATCTCAAGGGTAAAAAAGAGGCATCGAGTCCGCGATTAGCCTGGCAAAAGCTCGATCACAAGGAGACCGGCTGGCTCAGCGCCGGCACACCGATCGGGTATGGAGAAAATTTCATAAAAAAAACGCTGGGGGACATGCGCAACGGCTACACGTCGGTGTATTTTCGGAAAAAATTCAACGTGAAAAACGCCAAGCAAATCGGCACCCTGCAACTCGCAATCCAGTACGACGACGGCTTCAACGCGTGGATCAACGGACGCCACGTGGCCGGCGGCAACATGTCCACCAAGGAACCGCGGTTCAACTCCAGTGCCAGTTCAGCGATCGAGGAGCACAGCTTTGTGGAGTACGACCTCACTTCGCCGGGAGGCTATCTCGTCGAGGGGGAAAACGTAATCGCTATCCAGGTTCACAACGCCTCGATCGGAGGCAGTAGCGATTTCTTTTTTGACGCCGAACTCACTGCGGTGGTCGGCCCGGCCAGCCGTGGGCCAACACCGGGCGCGCAAAACTCGATCTTCTCCGCCAAGAGTCTGCCGCGCTTGGCCAAGATCGAGCATCTACCCACGCAACCCAAGGCCGGTGAGTCGGTGACGATAAAGGCTGAGCCAAGCGCCGTGCCAGAGGGGGCCAAGCTGGAGGTCCAGTATCAGGTCGTTCGCCCAGGTAGCTACGTCCACATTGACGATGCCGACTATGAGCAAAACTGGAAGACCCTGCCGATGAACGACCTTGGCCAAGCGGGCGACGCCAAGGCCGGGGACAGCGTCTTCAGCGCGCAGGTGCCCAAGGCCATTCAGCAGCATCGCCACCTCATCCGCTACCGGGTGACGGTCCGGACCGCGCTTGGCCAAGCGATCACCGCGCCCTACCCCGACGATCCGGCGCCCAACTTTGCCTACTTTTGCTACAACGGCGTCCCCAGTTGGAAAGGACGCACGCGTACCCGCGGCGAGATCATCGAATACCCAACCGAGGCGCTGACCCGCGTGCCGGTCTACCACCTGATCTCCAAGAAAAACGACGTCGAAACCTCGACATGGAACGAGCAGTACCGCGGCGACAACTACAAATGGAAAGGCACGCTGGTGTACGATGGCGAGGTGTACGACCACATCCGCTACCGGGCACGCGGCGGCGTGTGGCGCTATGCGATGGGCAAGAACATGTGGAAGTTTGACTTCAACCGTGGCCACGGTTTTCAGGCACGAGATCATTACGGTCGCGAGTACAACACACGTTGGGACAAGCTGAACTTCTCAGCCTGCATCCAGCAGGGCAACTACCTGCACCGGGGCGAGCACGGGATGTTCGAGGCGGTCGGCTTCAAGCTGTTCAATCTCACCGGTGTCGAGGCGCCGCACACGCACTGGGTGCACTTTCGGATCATCGACGAAGCCAATGAAAAAGGGGCCACGCAATACGACGGCGACTTTTGGGGGCTCTACCTCGCGATCGAGCAGATGGACGGCCGGTTCCTCGACGAGCACAACCTGCCGGACGGCAACCTGTACAAGATGGAAGGCGGCTCGGGCGACCTCAACAACCAGGGACCGTTCGCCGTCACCGACAAGTCCGACCTCAACAGCTACATGAACCGCTACAAGGGCAACCCCAGCGAGGACTGGTGGCGCGCCAACATGGACCTGCCCCGCTACTACAGCTACCGCACCGTCGTCGAGGGCATCCACCACTACGACATCGGCTACGGCAAAAACTATTTCTACTACCTCAACCCCGAGACAAAAAAGTGGGTCACCCTGCCGTGGGACCTCGACCTGACCTGGGCCAGCAACATGTACGGCAACGGCGAGGAGCCGTTCAAAAGCCGACTGCTGCGCCGCTCGGTTTTCAAGGTCGAATACGGCAACCGCGCCCGCGAGATCATCGACCTGCTTTACAACAACGAGGAAGGCTACAAGTTGATCGACGAACACGCGGCGATCATCGATCACCCCGATCCCAACTGGCTGTCGATCGTCGATGCCGATCGCGCCAAGTGGGACTATCACCCGATCATGGCCTCCGGCAAGGTCAACTCCGGCAAGGCCGGCAAGGGCCGTTTTTATCAGCGTGCCAGCACGAAGGACTTTCCCGGGATGGTGAAGCTGATGAAAAACTACATCCGCACCCGGCGCAATTTCATCCTCAAGACCGCGGCCCGCGACACGAAGCATCCCGCCCAACCGGAGATCAGCTACGTTGGCGGCGAGGGGTTCCCCGTGAACAACCTGCGTTTCCACAGCTCGGCGTTCTCCGACAAAACCGCGGAGTTCGCCGGCATGAAATGGCGCCTGGCCGAGATCACCGCGCCCGATGCCCCGGCATACGATCCGCAAAACCCACGCAAGTATGAGATCGATGCCGTGTGGGAGTCGGACGTGATCAGCAAATTCGCCGACAGCGTCACGATCCCGGAAGGCGTGGCCGAGGTGGGCCACTGGTACCGGGCCCGCGTGCGAATGCTCGACGACACCAACCGCTGGAGTCACTGGTCCGACCCGGTCGAGTTCCGGGCCGGCGAACCGGACACGCTCGAGCGCCTCAAGAGCCACCTCGTCCTGAGTGAACTGATGTATCATGCCAGCGAGGGTGCGGACTTTGACTACCTCGAGCTGCACAACACCAGCGACAA
>CEWJ01021735.1_pt1 | contig 22777 bp, 14 predicted proteins | sample 350291 | NCBI WGS metagenome assembly CEWJ01 (sample SAMEA2622923, study PRJEB7988) | marine metagenome | isolation source: saline water (ENVO:00002010), including | reverse complement strand
CGCAACTTGCGCGCGTTCAAAAAGTTCGGCACCGGCCCGTTGTAAACCGACTGCGCCATAGGCTGATACCGCTCCAGTCGGCGCTGCCAGATCCATTCGTCCTGCCGTCGCACTTTTTTGCGGCCCTGCTCCTCGGGCGACAAACCCACGTGCCGCGGCGGCTTTTCCTCGTCTGGCAATTTCTGCCGCGCCTTTTCGTCGAGATACTTGGTGCCGGCCTTCGTGTACCACTCGCGCGCGGCGCTTTCCTGTTTGTTGTAGAGCGCGTTGTGCTTGTCGGTCGCGAACGAAAGCAAATGCTGCGTGGTCGCCTGGCCCTCCTTAAAGCCGGCTCGGTTTTCCGCCTCGAAAAACGGCGTCGGGCGCTCGGCCAGTTGCGTGGGCTCGAACACCGCGTACATGCGATAGTAATCGCGCGTGGGCAGCGGATCGAATTTGTGATCGTGGCACTTAAAGCAGCGCATCGTGGTGCTGAGAAAGGTCTCGCCCACGGCGTTGACCACATCGTCCAAATAAATCTGACGGGCCTGCGGGCTCTTCACCATCGCCGGATCCCACGGCCCCATGCGTAGGAACGAACTGGCCACTAGTTGCTCCGCTTCGCGCGCGTTGTACAACTTGCCGTTCTGGCGCGCGTTTTGAAACTGGTTCCAATTGTTGATGCGGCGGCGCAATGACGCATCGGCCAACTCGTCGCCGGCGATTTGTTCCCGGATGAACTCGTCGTAGGGCTTGTCATCGTTGAAGGCGCGGATGACGTAGTCGCGGTAGCGCCACATGTTGGAGCGCTCGTAGTCGTTGGAGTAACCGCCGGTGTCCGCGTAGCGCGCCACGTCCAGCCAATGCTGCCCCCAGCGCTCGCCGTAATGCGGACTGGCCAGCAAGCGATCAATGAGCGCCGCCCACGCCTGGACCGGGTCCTTGTCCCAAGCCTGGCGGAACTGGAAAATCTCAAACGGAGTCGGCGGCAGGCCGGTGAGGTCGTAATACGCCCGCTTCACCAACGTGCGAAAATCCGCCTGCGGCGCCCGCGCAAATCCCGCCGACTTGAGCTTGCGGTTGATGAAGGCATCCACCGGATTCGCCGCGCCCTGCGGCACCTTCGGTTTAACCACCGGCTGAAACGCCCACACATCCTCGGGCTTGTAGCGGCGGTAGGTCCAGTCCTCCGAAGTCCCGCCGCTGGTTTTCACCAGCACGCCCTCGGCCGTCACCGGCTTGGCGCGTTCCTCGGCGATGTAACGCGCCTGCTTCTTCGCATCCGGCCACGGTGCGCCCAGGTCGATCCATCGCTTGAGCACCGCCAACTGATCCGCTGTCAGCTTGTCATTCTCCTTGGGCGGCATCGCCGACCAATCCTCCTCATGCTCCCGCGTCGCCGCCAGATACAGTGGACTGGCCAAAGGCTTGCCCGGCACCAGCGAAGCTTCCTCACTCTCTCCGCCCTTGAGCATCGCCGCCCGCGAGGACAAATCCAAATCCCCTTTAAGCTTCTTCCCCGCCTCGCCATGGCACGCCAGACATTTTGCATTGAGAATCCCCCGCACCTTCAACGCAAACAACCGCTCGCCTTCGCGGTCGGCTGCCGTCAGGCAGGATGTTCCCAGCCAAATTGAGAGAAAAAAGCCGTGAAACCTCACGCTACTTCAACACCTTGAGCTTGATTTTTTTGAACTCGACCACCATGCCGGGGTCGTGGAGTTGGAGCTGAATCATGCCGCTCTTGAGGCGCTTGGCCTGGGGCAGGTGCTCGGTGAATTCGCTCGAGAGCTTGCCGTTGATGTAGAGCTTGAAATTGTTGTCCTTGGCGATGATGTGCACATCGTTCCACTGGCCTTTTTTGATGTCGGACATCTTGAGGCCGTTTTTGACCGGGGTAATCGCCGGCTTGTCGTCCTTGCCAATCACGAGTACATCGCCACGAAAACAACGATGCTCGCGGCGGCCGGGGGTATGAAAATCCCACGCCCCCAATACCTGCCCCCCGATGCCCACGTGGCCAAGGTCGGCATGGTAGCTTTGAAAATCCCTGCGACCAGTCTTGTCCGGGATCGCCCGGATACTTACCCCGCTGTTGCCCTTGCCGGGAAAGCGATAGCTAAACTTCATCTCAAGATCGGCCACGTTTTTATTTTTGCTGTAAGTCAAATAGCCGCGCCCCTTGTCGCCGGTGCCCACGATCACGCCGTTTTTGGCTTCCCAGGCAGGGGCACTCTTGGCCGGCGTTGCCTCCCATCCGTTGAGGGTCTTGCCATCAAAGATGGTGACAAAGCCATCCTTGCCTTGCTTTTCATCTTCCGCCCAAGTCTCGAATGACGATAGGCCGAAACAAATTAAACCAATAACTATGAATTTTATTTTAGAAAGATTCAGATTCACGTCCCCATATTAAGTTGGCAAGTGAGTTTGGCAAGTATGCTGAGGTAATTTTAAAAAAAAGAGGCCGGGCAAAATGCCCAGCCCCTATTGTGTGTTCTCGTTTTTTTAAATGCCCAAAATTATTTTTTGGATCTCGCAAAACCAGCAGCTTGGTCACTAGACCAATTAACTGGACTAGTTGCATCAACATCCGTCCATGGTCCATTGACAGTGGGAGCTGTTTGTAATGTTCCCTCGAATTCAACTGTCAGAGATCCATCAGCATTGCGGGTAACAGAGATTGACGGCTCAGTCACATCAATCTCACTAGGCTCGACGAAATCAGGTATTGAAACTGCAACATTAGATGCATCAACACCTTTCTGACCTTGTTCAAAAATGCTTTTCATATCAGCAGCGCTTCTTGCTACCGTCCAAATTGCCAGGTCATCAATTGACCCAGAGAAAGCTAATGGACTAGCTTCATCCATTAAGAATAAATCAGGATCTTCTTCGAATTCACCCAATTCGAAAATCACACTAGCACCGACAGCAACCCAATTTTCAGTAGAGGTATTAAATCTGTCTAAGTAGTCTGTGACAGCTACGGTGTTGCCATTACGATAGAGCCTAATTTGACCACCATCAATCGTAAGTCCAGCATGATTCCATTCGTCTAAATCAATCGGTTCGCTATCAGCAAGACGAATCACATTAGGCCCGGCAGTAACAGCTGCTACCAGGAAAGCATCACCTTCATCATTAAGATTAAGTCCAATTTCGAATTGATTTTCAGATTCTCGATTTAAAACAGATCCATTTCTAAGAATCACTGCATTTGAATCCAGTCCAGATGTATTAAACCATACAGATACAGAACCTTCGTCAGTTATCTTTGTATAATTGGACATCAAACCGAATGCATAATTTTCCTGATCTGGACCATTAACAGTAATGGATTTTCCGATTAGCCCTTCTGAGCCGGTCGGCTCTTCATTTGGATCCCCATAATCATCAAACAACTCGACCGGGAAGGAATCAGATCCAGAATTAGATGCAGAACTACCATTAGATTCGTCGAATTTAATATGAGTCACCAAATCATCAGTCATCTTTGCATCGCTGCTGATCAAAGAGAGCTTTGCTTTTCCTGTTATAACGCTACCAGCATCATTAAATATGGCCAAATTGTAAAAGCCGACCTCATCTTCTGTGAGACCATTAATCGTTAATGTATCTGTAGTTGCCCCGGATACTTTTCCTCCATCTGGAATTGCAGACCCGTTCTTCAGCCACTGATAGGTAAGACCTTCACCTTTTGCTGAAACACTGAGTTTAGCGGCACTTCCATCCTGAGCCCAAGTGGGTTCAGGGTTCGCAACTATCGATGGAGGTTCAATTTCTAATGGAGGATTATTGAGTATAAGTTGAACTGCATTAACCGCAACTCCTCTATCGAATCCAGCAGTATTCGTCCCCCATGAGAAACGAACAACTCCCTCACTAGGCTGAACATTATCAAATCTCACAAAATTAGATAAAGAACGGCTGTTTGGGTCAGTACTAGTTCCCCTAAACCACCTTTGAATAGGATTATGTTGATCCGCATTCATTTGATCAGTGTATATTGTTTCAATCGACTCGCCATCGATATCTTCCAACTTGTAGAACTGATCCTGAAATTGAAGCGGAATACCTACAGTATAAACTATTAGGGTGTGTTTACCTTCAGGAACTTCCTGAAACTCAATATAAGACTCAGCGCCAGGATTACTATGAATTAGGCCATTAAGCATACGCTGAGTTGGATTAGCGTCTCCAGTTCCAGCTCCCCAATTTCCTGAAGAAGCAAAATCAATAGTGATCTCACTGTCATCTAATCCAAGAGCCTCTTCGCCAAGGCTGTTTACAAGTGGCTCCTCATTTTGCCCGTTATTATTTGTTATATTATTCCAATGAGCTTGCAACTGAACACCAGCTATATCGGTAGGATTCATTGCAGTCGGAGCGCCATTTGCACCACCACCATTGAATGTTAGACCAATACTTACAGGATGTTGAGCGGGATCATGTATTTCAGCAGCAACATCATTACTCATTTCACAACCGACAATCTGAACGGAGTAAATATCAGACACATTTTCCGAGGTTACAGGCCCCGTGGTGTATGATGTAGAAGTCGCACCAGAAATTGGCTCACCATTTTTGAACCATTGAAGAGGCCACGGACCATTAACCTCAACAAGGAAAGTAGCCGGTTCCCCACTAAGGACAACCGAGTTTACTGGCTGCCTTTTGAAAGCAGCAAGATCGCAATCAACTGTCGTTGTGGCAGCAAGAAATTCAACTTCAGCTATTTGCATACAACACCCACTGGGGCCTTGTGTATCAACAACTGTCCAACGATAACTAGTGTATGCCTTTTCATTTTTAAAATAGAACTCTTGGGTAGTAAATCTTTCCTGAATTGCAGGAATTTCATCGATTTGTACAATCTTAGTCCAATTAGCACCATCATCCCAACCAGACACTGTATCGTTAGTTCCCTCAATTAACACAACCTTCACATCCCTATCAGGAGCATCATTAGCAGTTTGCATTGAAATACCAGTAATTGTTGTTGCCCCAATACTTGGGGTAACAACGAATCCTGAAGGCTGACTATTTTTTCCGTCAAAGTTTAGATATTTAGTTGGTTGCCCATCAATTGCGTTGGCAACACCCTCGGAACCTGGACTATTAGATGAACTTGCAAAAACGGCATCACCAGGAGATGTAACATCCTTTGGAGCACTGCCTCCCAATAATTCCACTTCTGCAATCTGCATACAACACCCACTCGGTCCATGAGTGTCAACCACTACCCACCTGTAATGCTTAAAAGCCCAAAGATTTTCAAACATAAGCACCTGAGACTGAAATCTCCCTGAAAACTCAGGCACATTCAAAGTAGTTATTAATTTCCAGTTGTTTGAGTCAGAGTCATATTCGTTTACTACATCATCGTTTGAACCTTCTAGAGTAACAACCTTGGGATCTCTATCCGGTGCGTCATTGGCAGAAAGCATGTGAACACCGGTAACGACAGTTTTGCCTATCGATGGTGTCACTACAAAACCTGATGGCTGGCTATTCTTGCCATCAAAATTTAGATATTTTGTTGGTTGCCCGTCAATTGCATTTGCCACACCTTCTGAGCCTGGACTGTTTGAGGATGAAGCAATAACAACATCTCCCGGATTAGTAACATCAGACGGAGGAACTGTACCCAAAAGCTCAACTTCAGCAATTTGCATACAGCAGCCACTCGGTCCTTGAGTATCTAAAACCACCCAGCGATAGTGTTTGAAGGCTTTGTCGTTATCGAAAAATAATTCTTTTGTCTGAAAGCGACCAGTCCATGCGGGTATATCGTCTATCTGAGTAATCAGCTGCCAGTTGTTTGAATCAGAATCATATTCAGTAACGGATTCATCGTTGGAACCCTCAAGTATTATTGATTTTGGATCCCTATCAGGAGCATCATTAGCAGATTGCATTGATATTCCGGTAACGTAGGTCATACCTAGAGAAGGTGTGACAACAAAACCAGAAGGCTGGCTGTTTTTACCGTCAAAATTGAGATATTTTGTTGGCTGGCCGTCGATAGCGTTAGCAACTCCCTCTGAACCAGGGCTATTAGCTGAAGAAGCAATTAAAGAATCACCAGGTTGCGTGATATCAGAAGGCCCCGAGTAAACACCACCTAAGAAACCAACTTCAGCAATTTGCATACAGCAACCACTTGGGCCCTGTGTGTCGACCACCGTCCATCTGTAATGCAAATAACCTTTCTTATTTTCAAATGAAAATGTTTGGGTTGTAAATCTATCTTCGATAGCTGGTATGTCCTCTATTTCAGTTATGAGCTCCCAATTGCCGGCATCCCAAGCAGTTACTTCAGAATCATTTGAACCCTCCAATCTGACAAACTTAACATCCCGATCAGGAGCATCGTTTGCTGTTTGCATTGAAAGACCATTTACAAGGGTTTTACCAATTGAAGGGGTGACAATAAACCCTGATGGCTGGCTGTTTTTTCCATCAAAATTTAAATATTTTGTTGGCTTTCCATCAATTGCATTAGCAACTCCTTCAGATCCAGGACTATTTGCTGATGAAGCAATCACCGGATCCCCGGGTTGCACTACGCTTTGGGACAATGCAGCAGAAGCAAAAGTAAGAAGTGCTAAAGCTGAATATATGGTTTTTTTCATGTTCTAAAAAATAAGGCGGGCGAATCAAACAGCAATCTAAAGCCCAAAGCAATAATTTAATTTGAGTTTAAGAAAATTTTACTTTTATTGTCGTTTACAGAGAAAATCACGTCGGGGGTGTTGTCATTGTTGAAGTCACCTATTTCGACAACATTTTGCTCCCCTCCTAATTTTATGCCCGATCTTTTTACTTCTTTAAAATTTTTATTTTTATATGTCAGCATAACGCCGTTTGAAGCATTCAACAACTCATTTCCTGTTATGTTATTGTAATAGTTTTGCGCCAATATAATGTCTTGATTTGAATCTTTATTAAAATCTGAAATAACAACATCGTTAGTAGGGGCTAACTGAGCACAATTAGGTAATGTAGCCCTGATAAACTTTTTTCCTAAATTCAAGTATGCAGCGGACTCTAAAGTATGGACCTGCAGAATTTTAGCATTTTTGTTTCCCAAAACATCCGCCACGCTCGCAGAACTGTATTGATTAAAACTTTGAAAACGATCATACAAAAATGGCATAGATTTAACTAGATCATTAAACTGTCTAATAGGCATAAGAATTCCATTCTCAAAACTGCTTTCGATTAGTTCATATGAACCATCGTCATTAAAATCCCCATAAACAATTGAAAGTGGATTTTCCTCTGTAGCAATATATTTGGAATTAAGACCATAGTTACCTATGATAAAATCCATGAGTCCATCATTATTAATATCTCCGACTTTAAGGCAATTCCATAATCCTGAACCATTATCGATCCCCCTCTTCATTGATTCATTTGACAATCGGCCATTAATATTATTGAAAAATCTAACCGGCTGCCAATGCCCAGCAATAATCAATTCAGGATACCCATCACTTTCAAAATCATAGAACACTGCGGAATTTACTATTCCAGACGACGCTAATACATTCTGATTAGAAAGGTCCTGCGAAAATCCATTTTTGTTATTCAACAAAAATAACGAGTTCGATGACTCTGGATATTTAGAAGGAAATGCCCCCCCGCCAATAAAATAATCAATATCTCCATCATTATCAATATCAGCTCTCGCAAAAGATCCAACGGATTTAATTGGCAATATCATTGATATTTCAGTTGAGATAATATCTTTTTTCAAAGTATGCTTTTTGATAGAAACTACATCTGACTCAAAGCCTTTATTAATCGAATAAAATATATTTTTTTCATCGTTATGAAATAAAGTATTAATATCGTCGTCGAATTTATAATTATCTTTAATGGCCTGAAACCCGTCTGCCCCATTATTTAAGTAAACAGTTATATTACCCCCATTACTGCATCCAAAAATTATGTCGTCTAATTCGTCTTTGTTAATATCAACAACACTAACAGCTGGGCCAGTTTTACTTAATTTGAATGGCAGCAATGGCTGTAATGCTAAATCATCAAAATCATTTTCATGATGAACAAAATTTAGCATATTTTCATTATCTATAAATAAATCATTTATATTATTTTTTATTTGAACTGCACCTTCTCTGCTAGAATATTTTTCATCTATGGTATATTCGTAATTTGCTTTCACATTTTTTATAGTACTTAAATTGCCACTCTTCCATTGCACTTTGATGGTCAAGTCGGTATTTATTTTATTCAAACCAAATACTACTTTATCTTCAGAGTCAGAAAGATAACGTCCTCCAGACACAACCTCCTTAATCTGGTTAAAGCCGTCTGAGCTATGTAAGTATACTTTACTTCCAATGGCAGATGTATTTGGCTTTAAACCTTTTAATACAACAGCAATTCTGGGATTCCAAAAAGTGTTTTCATAAATAGCAGCATTTTCATTCATATTGTTAATAACAAGATCTAAATCTCCATCTAAATCAAAATCTCCAGTAGCTATCCCATGACGAATCCCTAGCTTTTCGGTTCCCCAAATCTTAGTCATATCCTCGAATTGTCCATTCTGATTATTCCTAAAAGCAATAACAGGCATTTTCAGATCTGGATATAACCTGTTATTTTCCATCATTTCTTTTGCAAATTCAATTTTTCTCCTTTCAGGTGATAAACTTTTATCGCTTGGTTTTTGTTTATTTTTAATCAATGAATTTACATCTAAATCTTGAATATCTTTAAAATGCCCTGCTGTAATTAACAAATCTTCATAGCCATCCAGATCTACATCTATAAACAACGGGGACCAAGACCATTCTGACGCTGAAAGGCCAACCATCTGAGAGACTTCAGCAAATGTTCCATCTCCATTATTTGATAAAAATGTATTCCTCATGACTTGTATAGGTTCATTTTCCTTTCTTAATGCATTATCACTTTTATTTTGAGCATGCATTTGTCTTTTTCTGTTTTTTAATTCACGACTTAACATATCAACAACAAAAACATCAATATCTCCATCGCGATCAAAATCAGAAAAATCTACTCCCATTGAACTAGCTGATATTTTTTTTAAAGAAGAGCTGTCAAGCAATTGAAATCTCCCACCAAGATTTAGCCAAAATCGATCTGGAGTCCAAAAATCGTTGCAAACATATAAATCTTGTAGCCCATCATTATTAACATCATGAAATGCGGCAGCCAAACCCCAATCAAGCGGAACTTTGTTTAGCTTATTTCCATTTGAATCAAGAAACATACCATCCGTCCAATTAACTTTATCGAATCTCATGTTAAATTTGTTTATAAACAAATAATCCTCGGCCCCATACTCTTTAATTACCCCATTTGACATAATCAATCTATCTTTGTATTTAGGCGGAATTATTATTTGCCCTTTTCTTCTAGCAAGTTTAACAGAACCCTCATCACGAATATCTCTGGAACGGTTATTTGACACATATATGTCTATGTAATTATCATTATTTATATCAGCTAGCGCAATAGTCATTGGAGAATAAATACCGTTTAATCCTGAATTTTCGGTTATATTTTTAAATTTCCCGTTTATATTAGATAAAAGTATTATGCCGTTTTCAATTGTGCCAATAATTAAATCCAACCAACCGTTACCATCTAAGTCAGCAAATACTGCACTTCTATGACCATATTTTAGATTTGGGAGAGCTTCTTCGCGAAAAGTAAATTCCCCTAAATTTTTAAATAATTTAGATTTACCATCAACTGAACACAAAAATATATCTGGCAAACCATCTTTGTTATAATCCCCAACAGCTACTCCAGCTCCGTTGTAAAGAGTTCTATTTAGTGATGCGGCCCACTCATCTACAGAATTCTTGAAAATTAAACCGCTTTTAGTTGGATCAATTAATTTAAACTTACCTGAAAGACTTGATTTGGTAATAGATAATTTTTTCTTAATGAAATTATTATTTTCGCATTTTGGATATGTGGTTGCATTATGGTTTATTATAAATATTAAAAATAAAATGAATATATTCCTCATGTCAAAAACCGTCCAGTCCTTTTATTTCTAAAACAACATTGTTGAATTCCGGTAAGTTCGTTGTAATTTTTAGTTGCTCTTCATAGGAATTACTGACTTTGTAACCTTCGGGTAAATATATTGAATAACTAATATATTTATTTGTTTTTTCAAGTTTTTCCAATATTAGCCCTTTTGCGGATAATTCAGTATTTAGAATATTAATTGGCTTTTGGAGATTTTCAAATGATAATTTAAAATATTTCCTCACCGGTTTAGACTGTATTCCTTTCTTTAAATAAATCCTGGATGGCGTGAAATAAATTGGTGGTTGTATATTAGAAACAGCTTTAATTTTATAAACCGGAAGTTTCGGGTAGTTTGTTTTAAAAGAAATATAACCTTCATTTTTCCCATAATTTAATGGAGGTACTGTTTTTACAAGAAGCTCATATTTATCATTAATTCTAACCAATTTTGGGCTGAATATTTTATTTTCACTAAAAACTCCGTCGAGAAGTAAATCCATATTAGATTCATTTTGTATGAAGACGGATAATGTTTGCGATAAATCTTTATTTTTTGATTTAGGAAAATAAATATAGCTAGGATCTATTTTTATCGGTGAAAAAACCTCTCCTTTCATACGAAGAATTATCCTTTTCATTGTATTCCCCACATATAGAGACAGTGTTCTCTCTGAAGGACCAGTCAATTCGAATGTTTCAAGCTTTACATTTAATTTTGAAGTTTTTCCTACTTCTATTATGAAAGTGGATTCCAAAATTTTTGTGCACGATTCACAAGACGGTACAACTTTAATTGGTATACTTGTATTCCCTATATTTGTCAGATCAAAACTTATTGGTACAGATGTACCGACTAAAACTTTACCAAAATTGACAGTATCATTTTCAATCTTTAGATCTCCAACAATTTTGCTTTTTGCCAAAATTGTATCTGAAAATATAATGATTACTAAAATCACACATAGGTTCCTTAGATTTTTGTGAACGGTCATTGATTTAATATTTTTTGTTTTTATATAATAATTAAAATTTTTAGTTCCCGAAAACTTTAACTAACATCTGATTCTTGGCCAAGTTTGATCGACAAAAAGTCTAGCATCGCAAAGACTAGACGATTTGCAAAATTTGCATTAACTGCAGTTGCCTTGCGCATGGCATCCACGCTCTGGACATATCGCCCATTAGCAAAATCGTCATGGCAATTTTCAATCATTAACTCAGTCGTCTCCATTGTAGTTTCTAGGTGAAACTGGAGTCCAATGACATTTTTGCCGAGTTGAAATGCCTGATTCTCACACCCCTCGCTCCTAGCCAAGCGTGACGCTCCGTCGGGTAAATCAAACGTATCCCCGTGCCAATGAAACGCCATCATCCTCTCCGGAAACGCGAACGAGTCCTCACCCCCATCGACCGCCTCAATTGGCAACCAGCCCACCTCCTTGAATTCGTTTGGAAAAATACGAGCGCCCATCACGTCAGCGATGAGTTGCGCCCCGAGACAAACCCCCAGCACAGCCACCCCTTGATCGATGGCCTCCCGCACAAACTTCTTTTCGGCGACCAGCCATGGATGCGTCGTCTCGTCCTGCACATTCATCGGACCGCCCATGATGATCACCAGGCCGATGCCACGGACATCCGGCAATTCGGCTGACTCGTAAAACCGGGTGTAATCCAACTCCGCATCACGGGAGTCAAACCACGAACCCATACACCCAATGCCTTCAAACGGCACGTGTTGTAAAATATGAACCCTCACCCCAGTACATCGTGGAGCACGTGACCGTGCACATTGGTCAGGCGGCGCTGGATGCCGTTATGGTAAAAACTGAGCTGTTCATGATCGAGGCCGAACAGGTGAAGCACCGTCGCGTGAAAGTCGTGCCAGCTCACCCGGTTTTCCACGGCACGATAGCCGATCTCGTCGGTGGCACCATAGGCCGTCCCGGCACGGACGCCGCCGCCGGCCATCCACACGGTGAACCCGGGGTGATTATGATCGCGCCCGTCCCCGAGCGTGTTGGCCGGGCTTTGGGTGAATGGCGTGCGACCAAACTCAGTGGTGAACGTCAAGAGCGTATCCTCCAGCATGCCACGCTGTTTCAAATCCTTCAGCAACGCGGCGACTGGTTGATCGATCCGGGCAGCCTCGCGCGTGTGGTTTGGCACCATTTTTTCGTGACCATCCCAACTCGTCCGCGGGTTGCCGCCAAGCGGTCCGCCGGAGTAAAGCTGCACAAACCGTACGCCACGCTCGAGCAACCGCCGTGCAAGGATGCAGTTGTGGGCGAAGTCCCCGGTTATTTTGCCCCCAAGCCCATAAAGGCGGGTGATGGATTCCGGTTCACTCGAGATGTCTGCGGCGTCCGGCACGGACAACTGCATCCGCGCCGCCAATTCGTAGCTGCGCATCCGGGCACTCAGCATGTCCTCCGCGCCGCCCAGACGAGCAAGCTGTTTGCCGTTGATCAAGCCAAGCAACTCCGCCCCCGCAGTCACCGCCGCATCGCCTGACTGCCCCGGCGGAAACAAATCCCGAACCGGTTGTGCGCCACCCTCGAATGCCACGCCCTGATGTGTCGCCGGCAAAAAACCGCTGGTCCAACTCGACGCCCCGCCGCTTGGTGCGCCGCGGCGATCCGGCAGCACAACAAACGCCGGCAGCGACTCGGTAACCGTGCCCAGCCCGTAACTCAGCCAACTGCCAAGCGACGGGAATCCGTTCACCGGAAAACCGCTGTTGTGCAAAAACAAGGCCGGCGTGTGGTTTCCAGTGTCCGCGTACATCGACCGGATGACCGTCAACTCGTCGGCGACACTGGCTAGATGTGGAAATAGTTCGGAAACCCATAGGCCGCTCTGTCCGTGCTGCCGGAACGCCCAGTCGTTTTTCCGGATACGACCGATCTTGCCGAAAAACGGGTCGATGTTTTTGACGCTCGGCGACTGGCCGTGGTGCCTGGCCAAGTCCGGCTTGTAGTCAAACGAATCGATCTGGCTCAGACCGCCCACGAGACAAATGTTGATGCCACGCCTAGCCCGCGGGACGCGATGCGGCTGCGCCCCGAGCAGGGTCGTCATCGCGGTCGCTCCCAGCCCCTGCACTGCCCAGTTTAAAAAACGGCGACGGCTGAGCTTGAGCGGAGCAGCAGGCCCATCCCGCCATTTTTGCGCTTGGTTGTGTCTGACCGCGTTCATTCGATGAAGACAAATTCCCCGCTGTTGAACAACACCCGGCCAAGCGCAGGCAATCCATGTTCCCATACTAACTCGACAGCCGCACGTGCCTCGTTTGCATCGGGCGAACGGCCAAGGCACAGCAGCCAGGCTCGTTCGACCTGAGCCGTCGTGTTTTTGCCAGCCTCCCGCTCCACCCGCTTGGCCAAGCGCTTGGCCAAGCGCCAAACGAACGGGCTATTACGAAGACTTAGAGCCTGCAACGGCGTGGTGGTCACTGCGCGGGCAGGCGTGGTGGTCGAGGGATCGGGGCAGTCAAACCCGTCCAGCAACGAGTCGCGCCCGCCGCGAGGCGAAAACCGATAGACGGTCCGCCGATCGAACTCCGGCCCCTCGCGGACGATCGGGTGATAGTAGCGGCCGGCATTGAAATGAATCTCCTTCACGTCCTCAAACCCTGGACCACCCTGCCTCGTATTGAGCGCATTGGACACGTACAACAATGAGTCGCGCAAAACCTCCCCCTCCACGCGGCGCGGACTGAATCGCCACAGCAGCAGATTGTCACGGTCCACCTGCAACGCAGCCGTGTTCGCGCGGGCCGACTGCCGGTAGGTTTCCGATGTCATAATTAGGCGGTGCAGTGCCTTCAGTTGATAGCCGTTGTCGCGAAACCACCCGGCCAGCCAGTCGAGCAACTCGGGGTGGCTAGGACGGGTTCCGGTTGCTCCAAAATCGCTTGGCGTGCTCACCAGTCCACGCCCGAAATGCCAATGCCAAACCCGGTTGACGATGACCCGGTTGAATAGCGGATTGTCGCGGTGCGTGATCCAGCCGGCCATCGCGCGGCGCCGCTCGGCATCCGGGGTGGCGGAGGTCAGCTTGAGATCGGGCCGTATGCCGCGCACAGCCGACACCGCACCGGGCGGCACCTCGTCTCCCAGCGTGCCAGCATTGCCCCGCAGATGCACCCGCATGACCGCCGGTTTGCCGGCCTTCGCCGTAAACATCTTTTTGGGATTGGCTCCGTTGATGTTTCGCTCGCCATGGCGCACGCCGGTGAAGGCTGCCGCGAATGAATAGTATTCCTCCGTCGAGATCGGATCGACCTTGTGATCGTGGCAACGCGCGCACTGGATCGTCAGTCCGAGAAACGACTGACCCACCACGCCCATCATCTCGCCCAGCTCATCCGCGCGCGCCTGCTGCTTGAGCACGAAGTTTGCCGGCAGCACGGTGTTGTGCATTCCCGCAACGAGGAAGCCAACCGCCGCCGCACCTTCCGCCCCCGGCCGGAGCACGTCGCCCACCAACTGCATCCGCGCAAACTCGTCGTACGGCATGTCGGCATTGAAGGCATCGATCACCCAGTCCCGATACGGCCAGGCGTTTCGCCTTGGCTCGTTGTACTCAAAGCCGTTGCTCTCGCCGTACCGCGCAACATCCAGCCAATGCCGCGCCCAGCGTTCGCCGTACAGCGGTGAGGCCAGCAGTTCGTCCACCAACTTGAGGTATGCCTCCCCGGTTGGATTTTGCTCGAACGACCGGATCACCTCCGGCTCAGGAGGCAGGCCAATGAGATTGAAATGCACTCGCCGAACCAGCGCTCCGGGAGTGGCCGTTCCGTTTTGAACCAGGCCAGCCTTGGCCAAGCGCTGACGGACGAAACCATCAATGAGATGCCCCTCCCCGACTGGCACTGCCACTTCGCGGAGCGGCTCAAAGGCCCACTTGGCCGGCATCTCCACTGCCCACGACGTAACGCCCTGCGCAAGGCAGGCCAGCGTCATCGACAGCAGAATAAACGATTTCATGCAGAGGCGCATCCTCCAACCCCAGCCGCGCTTGGCCAAGCGCTATTTTTGCGCAGCGTCCTTCACCCACTCATCGTGGAGCGTCCGCAACCGGACGACAACCCCGGGCCGGTCCTTCGCGTGATTCGTCACCTCCGGCTTGGCGTCCGCAAGGTTGTGCAAGGTCACGCTTAGGTTTCGGGTGTTCCCGATCAGTTTCCAGTCACCCTCGCGTACGGCCCATTTGTTACCCCACGCGAAGTGCAGCGTCTGGTAACTCGACTTCGCATCGGGCGACTCAATGATGGGTCGAAGATTGTGCCCGTCCAACTTGGGGGCATCTGCCGGTTGATTCACCCCGCACAAATCCAGCACGGTGGGAAACCAATCCATCGCCGTGATCACCTGCCCTCGCATCTCTCCCTTTGGCAGCTTGGCCGGGTAGCTGATGATCGCCGGCACCCGAATGCCGCCCTCGAGGAACGTACCCTTTTGCCCGATCCATTTGCCGGTGGCTCCGCCGCCGCTCGCGCCGTAAAAATGATCCTTCGGATAACCGCTTTTGTGTTTGTCCACGCGAATACGATTGCCGGTTTCCTCCGAGTGCCCGTTGTCGCTCATGAAAATGACAATCGTGTTTTCGCGCAGCCCGTTTTTCTCCAACCGATCGATCACCTGCCCAATGTAATAATCGGTGGTGGTCATGATGGCGCCGTACGATCGGCGCGCGGGATCCTTCATGTCCTTGTACAACGCCTCGTGTCGCCGAAGGGCCTGCTCCGGGTAGTGCGGTATGTTGAACGGCACGTAGAGAAAAAACGGACGCTCCTTGTTTCTGTCGATAAACTTCAGTGCACGCTTCACCATCAATTCGGGAAAATAAAGTCCGGGCGCCCTCACCGGGGTGGTTCCCTCGTACAAATCGTGGAACCCGGTGCCATGCAGAAAGTAATGGTTGTAGTTGTCGATGAACCCATCGCGGATGCCAAAGAATTCATCGAAGCCCTGCTTCGTCGGGCCGTAGTCCCGATGCGCGCCGAGGTGCCACTTGCCGTAGAGGGCAGTGCGGTAGCCAGCCGGCTTCAGTGCCTCGGCCAGCGTCACCTCCTCCAGCGCCATGTTGATGCCCTTGGCAGAGTTCATGTCGCCCTGCGTCCAATGCACCACCCCGCCCCGCTGCGGATGCCGCCCGGTCAACAACGCCGCCCGTGCCGGGCAACAAACTGTATGTGCGTAAGCCTGTGTGAACCGGACACCAGTCTCCGCCAGCTTGTCGATGTTCGGGGTGATCAGGTCGGTCGAGCCGTAGCAGTTGGCGTCTATCGTGCCCTGATCGTCGGTAAAGAGAATCACCACATTGGGCTTGGCCGCTTGGCCAAGCGGTATCAGGCCAAGCGCAATTAGAAACAGGAAGAGGCGTTTCACGCAGCGAGCATCCCGAAGACAATCGACGGCGTCAATCGTGGACAACTCTCCGAGTTAAATCCGAAACCCTAAATTCGAAATTCTAAACAAATTCGAATTTCGAAAATTAAAAGCACCCTCTGCGGTCCTCTGCGCCTCTGCGTGCTCTGCGTTTAAAAACCGCGCACGGCGGCGTATGCTCCCGCGAAAAATCCAGAAACTAATAAAACAGGACGCAGATAAACGCTGATTTTCAGGATAAAGTTGATTTGTGAAAATCCGTGAAATCTGTGTCTCTCCATGATTCGCCGAATCCGTATGTCCACCCGAGGACGGCTGGGACAGCCGTCCCTACCTCGCTTGGCTGCTCAATCTCGAATTGATTGGCCGGCGATGGTGCGATAAAGAGGGGCATGCCTTTTTGCAAAGCAATGCTCACTATTCTTGTCCTGGCGACCGGTTTGGCCAAGCCGCTAGCGTTGGATCGGCCCAATGTCATTTACATACTCGCCGACGATCTCGGCTACGGCGACCTCTCCCACGCGGGCGGCAAGGCGCCGACGCCGCACTGCGATCGCCTGGCCAGGGAGGGCATGCGGTTCACCGACTCGCACACGACCTCGTCGGTGTGCACGCCCACCCGATACGGCATTGTCACCGGCCGCTATAATTGGCGGACACACCTCAAGAGCGGTGTGCTTTGGGGCCTGTCGGAGCCGCTGATCCCGGAAGACAGATTGACGGTCGCGAAATTCCTGCAACAAAACCATTACCACACTGCGGTGGTCGGCAAATGGCACCTTGGCCTTGGCTGGCAGATGCTGCCCAACGGCGAAAAGCGCCAGGCCAAAACCGGCCCGACCAAGGGCGACGGCTGGCAGATTGACTACGGCAAAAAGGTCGATGGCGGCCCGCTGGCGATCGGCTTCGACGAGTCGTTCATCATCCCGGCTTCGCTCGACATGTATCCGTACGTCTATTTGAAAAACGACAAGCCGACCGAGTGGGCCACGGTGACCAAGGCGTTCCACCGACCGGGGCCAAGCGGCGAAAAATTCGAGGCGATCGACTGCCTGCGGGATTTCGCCCGCGAAGCCAGCCAGTACATCGACGCCCGCGCCAAGGCCAAGGGCAAACCGTTTTTCCTCTACCTGCCGCTCACCAGTCCGCACACGCCGATCGTCCCGGCCAAGCGTTGGCAGGGTAAATCCGGTCTTGGCTCATACGGCGATTTCCTGATGGAGACCGACTGGGTCGTCGGAGAGGTGCTCAAGGCGCTCGACCGCAACAAGCTGGTGGAAAACACGATGATCATATTCACCGCTGACAACGGCTGCTCACCTCAGGCCAAGATCCCGAGCCTCATCAAGCAGGGCCACAAGCCCAACGCCGATTGGCGCGGTCACAAGGCCGACATATTCGAGGGCGGCCACCGCACGCCGTTCCTCGTCCGCTGGCCGGCCAAGGTCAAGCCCGGCACCGTTTCCACCCAGACCATCTGCACCACCGACCTGTTCGCCACGCTCGACGACATCATTGGCAACCGCAAAAAACTTCCGGACAACGCCGCCGAGGATTCGTTCTCGTTTCTGCCGGCGCTGCTTGGCCAAGCGGATGCCCGGGCGCGGCCGTTCACCATCCACCACTCCATCAACGGCTCGTTCGCCATCCGGCGTGGCAAATGGAAACTCACCCTCTGCCCCGGTTCCGGCGGCTGGAGCGCTCCCCGCCCAAACAACGCCAAAAAAAATCCGGAACTGCCACTGGTTCAACTGCACGATCTGGAAAGCGATCCTGCGGAGAAAAACAATCTGCAGGCCAAGCACCCGAAATTGGTGGTCGAGTTGGTTGACACTATGGCCAAGGCGATCAAAAACGGCCGCACCACACCCGGCCCCAATCAGGCCAACGAGGGTCACCCCAAGACATTCGACAAGCGCCTGCTGGCCAAATACCCGGTGTTGGCCGAGTAAATCCGCTTGGCCAACCTGCAAAGATCCTTCGCCCCCACCGCCCCGTCGGGACTTGATGTAGCAACCCGTTTCGCGGAAGGTTCGGGCGATGAAATCGTCTCTTCTTCGGGCCACGATCCTGTTGTCTGCCTTTGTCCTAAGCCGCCTTACCGTCAGTGCCGCCGAACCGCTCCGCGCGCTGATCATCACCGGCGGCTGCTGCCACGACTACGGCAACCAGTCCGGCATCATCGCCAAGGGTGTCTCCGCTCGAGCGAACATCACCTTCGACGTCAAATACCAGGGCGGTACCGACCGAAACGTAAAGATTCCCGTCTACGAAAAGAAGGACTGGGCCAAGGCGTACGACATCATCATTCACAACGAATGTTTCGGCGGCGTGACCGATGTCGACTGGGTCGAGAATATCGCCAAGACACACCGCGACACCGGCATCGCCGCGGCGGTCATCCACTGTTCGATGCACAGCTACCGCAACGCCAAGACGGACGAGTGGCGCAAACTGCTCGGCGTTTCCTCCTACAGCCACGAGGGGCACCGCGCTGTCACGGTCGAAAACCTCTCGCCCAAGCACCCCATCATGAAAACCTTCCCTGCCAAGTGGGAAACCCCGAAGGGCGAACTGTACAAGATCGAGAAAATCTGGCCCAACACCAAGCGGCTTGGCCAAGCTTATGGCAAAGACACCAAGAAGAATCACCTCTGCATCTGGACAAACACCTACGGCAAGGCTCGTGTGTTTGGCACCACGCTCGGTCATCACAACGAGACCATGCAACAGGATGTTTACCTCGACTTCCTCACACGCGGCATCCTCTGGGCCTGCAACCAACTCACCAAAAAAGGCGACCCCAAGCCCGGCTACGGCCCAAAGAAAAAATAAAACAACTATTCGCAACAAAAAATGGAGGGACGAGCCTGCGAGTCCGAAATGGTTAACCAACGGTTCGATTTCCCCGCTTGGTCTGCGGACTCGCTGGCTCGCCCCTCCAATTCATAGCCAAAACAAGACACTCACTCAGCAACGACTAAACCGATGAAATTATCCATCCTTACCTCGCTCGCGCTCGCAATTTCAATAGCTTGGCCAAGCGCAGCCCAAGCAGCCAATCGCGACGCTCACCCGAACATCATTTTCGTAATGGCCGACGACATGGGCTACGGCGATCTGCAGTCGTACAATCCCGAGTCAAAAATCGAGACACCGCACCTCGCTCGCTTGGCCAAAGAGGGGCGGCGTTTCACCGACGCCCATGCGCCGGCATCGGTCTGCGTGCCCACACGCTATGGCTTAATGACCGGCCGATATCCGTTTCGAATGAATCGAGGCCGTGGCCCATTGCTCGAGCCCAACCGATCCACCCTGCCTTCCGTCTTGAAACAGGCCGGCTACAAAACGGCGATGATCGGCAAGTGGCATCTCGGCGTGGAACACGAAAAGAACCCGGCCGCCAATCAGAAACTCGGCGGCGGGCCGGTGGAACACGGCTTCGATCACTTTTACGGCATCCCCGCCTCGCTCGACATCCCGCCGTACTACTGGATTCACAACGACCGCCCGGTCGCGCCGCCCAGTGAAAGAATCAGCGACAACAACACGCCCGGTTGGACACGCATCCAGGGCGCGTTCTGGCGCGGCGGTGGCATTGCCCCCGGCTACAAGCACATCGACGTGCTGCCGATCATCCGCGACCGGTCCGCCGACTACATCAAGGCCGCTGCCAAGTCAGACATCCCGTTTTTCCTATACGTCGCCCTGCCCGCGCCGCACACGCCGTGGCTGCCGACCAAGCGGTTCGAGGGCAAAACATCGGTCAGCGATTACGGCGACTTTGTGCTGATGGTCGACGACCTAGTCGGCCGCCTGCTTGGCGCGCTCGACAAAACCAAGCAGGCCGATGAGACGCTTTTCATTTTCACCAGCGACAATGGCCCGGTCTGGTATTCACAGGACGTGGAGAAGTACAAACACAGCAGCGTCGGCCCGCTGCGCGGCATGAAGGGTGACGCATGGGAGGGCGGCCATCGAATGCCGTTCATCGCCCGATGGCCCGGCCACATCCCCGCCGGCAGCAAATCAAATGAAGTCATCTGCCACACCGACATGATTGCCACCGCCGCCGCCATCACCGGCCAAAAACTACCCGCCAACGCCGGCGAGGACAGCTACAATCTGTTGCCTGCTTTTCTCGGCAAAAAAACAAAGCCGATTCGCGAGGCGACGGTTCACCAATCCTCGCGACGCTACCTCGCCATTCGTCAGGGCAATTGGAAACTCATCCCCGGCCTCGGCAGCGGCGGTTTTTCGAAGCCATCCACTGTGAAGCCCAAAAAAGGCGAACCGGCCGGACAACTGTACAACCTGAAAAACGATCTCGGCGAAAAATCCAACCTCTACGCCAAGCGCCCCAAAATCGTCAAACGCCTGACCGCCCTGCTGGAAAAATACAAAAAAGAAAACCGCAGCACACCGGCGAATTAATCGCTGAACCGGCCGGGGAACGCTGCACGGAAATCTTCCCCCAGCATCGCGATTTCCTTTTTGATCATCTGGTTTTCCTCGCGCAGCTTGGCCAGGCGCTTAGCGTCAAAGATTAGTTTTAGTTCCTCTCGCAGCGATCGAATCACCTCGCTCGCGTTCAGCCAGTAGTGAAAAGAGAACACCCCGAGTACGGGTAACGCTGCCACGGTCATGGTCGCAACTTTGTAACCGAAAAAGTGATTCAACAAAAACCACACCGCCACATACCAACACCCATAAAACGGCAGGCCGAATATTAGGCGATAAAACGAAACCGTGGCCCTGCCCGGCAACTGAAATCTCGGCGCTGTGACACGAACCAGCACGAAAGGGATCAGGTGTGCCAGTGTCCCGATTAACGCCGGCAGTCCGAACAGGACGCGAACGGTTTTCACCAACTGTCGCCCGGCCAAGGCCAGCCCGGTGTAGCGCAATAGCGGTGAGTTGATTCGGATTCCCGCTTGGCCAAGCGCCTCGTGATGCTCCGCCACTCTGGCCGTGATCGCCTCGGCCAACTCGGGATTTTCCGACTCAAAATAGTTGATCGCATCAGCGAGATTTTTGCGGCGCTGCACCCGGGAAACCAATGCCACTTTCTCCTCGCTTTCGTAGGTGGGAGCGAGCCATTCGAGATCATTCAACAGCGGTTCCCATCGCGCATCCTCGAGATGCACCACCACCGACTTGATTCGCTCATCCAGCGTATGAGTCAGTTCACGCATCGCCAGTTTTTCCTTTCCTTTATGCTCCGCAAACCAGGCGGCGGCATCGATCGTTTCCGCGACGGACACCCAGACACGACTCCGGAATCGGGTCTTGTCCTCGAAGTTCAGGCCAAGCGGCACGATCCAGATCGGTTCGTCCCCGTCACTCATTTCATAAGCTCGCTGGGCGATCCTGGCCGCCCCAGTCTTCACCTGTTCCACGTGCACCAAATCATGACTTTTGCCCTCGGGAAAAATGCCCATCGGCAGTCCCTTGGCCAGGTTCTCCCCGGCGACATTCAGCGATTCGACGTTTCGGCGCACGGACGAGGAAGACTTGTCGTCCTCCCCGCGATAAGCCGGGATCATTCCGATGGACCTCATGACAGAACCCAGCACCGGCGTCTTGAACAACGGTGCCTTGGCCAGAAAACGAACCGGCCGGTCGGCCGTGATCCCGATGATCACCGGGTCGATCAGCGAGTTGGAATGGTTGGCAATGTAAAGCGTCGCCCCCTCACGCGGAAGCCTCTCCGGATGGCTGACATGGATCGCGGGATAGTAAATGCGAACGAACCGGCGCACGATTTTCCGCAGTAACATCCCGATGGATGAGGATTGATCCGGCATCGCTTCCAGCAGCCTAACCGGATGATACCAACTATGAAATGACAGAATTATCCGGCCAATTGCGACTCGACGGCGGCGCTGTCCAGAAAATTGCCGACGAGCGGCTGGGAGCGGTCGGGCTGGGATTGCTGCCACGTGGCCATGATGCCGTCCTGCGTTTTCAACGTGGAAACGTAGCGACTGCAACCGGTCCCGTGCGGGGAGGTGAACAGCGGAAAGTCAAGGGAGAGCCGTTGCATTTTTGGAAACTCGGCATCCCAACCCCAGGCAAGACCTCCGAGTTCCTCGCAGGAATAGCCGCGCGGCCGACTGACCGCCTTCGCGTTCTCATCGAGCGAGCGCAGGCACTCTGCCCCATCGTAAAAGTAAAGAGACAACGGCGGCAGACCAGCCAACAGGCCCACCTGCGGCACAGCCAGGCGATCAGTCACGCGCGCACATGCAACGTCCCACGTTGCTCCGCGCTCCAGCACGGAGCGTGTCTGCAACACGAACTCGCCCTCCCCCTCGCCGCGCTTGGCCAAGCCGGTGTTGGAACTCGACCAGCCGAAC
>CEWJ01008129.1_pt1 | contig 22853 bp, 24 predicted proteins | sample 350291 | NCBI WGS metagenome assembly CEWJ01 (sample SAMEA2622923, study PRJEB7988) | marine metagenome | isolation source: saline water (ENVO:00002010), including | reverse complement strand
ATACGATAAAAGGCTAAAAAATGGTAATAGGGGTTGGGCAACTGTTGTACCAGCACCTCCTCCCAAAGTTCAAGATAAAGGTATTGAAGAAAGACCCCATGATGGATAAATTAAATTATGACAATTATTAATTACGACCAAAGATTAGTAAAAACGAAAAATCCTGATCCAAAAGGCCCCAATGACTGGAAAAGATTTTTTAGCTTTAATACTGATGCAAAAGTAATTGGCATTCAATATATAGTTACTGCTCTATTTTTCTTATTAATTGGCGGGCTATTGGGAATGTTAGTGAGAGGAGAGTTAATAACTCCTCCCTCTGATCTTTTTGACCCTACAGTTTACAACGGACTTTATACAATGCATGGAACAATTATGTTGTTTTTGTTCCTTTTCCCGATTCTAAGTGGATTGACTAATTTATTGGTACCTCCAATGATTGGGGCTCCAGATATGGCATTCCCAAAACTTAACGCATTAGCATTTTGGTTAGTACCTATTTTCTCAATCATTTTGCTACTAAGTTTCTTTGTTCCAGGAGGTCCAGCATCATCTGGGTGGTGGTCTTACCCCCCAATAAGTATCCAAAATCCCTTAGGAAAAATGATAAATGGAGAAATGCTTTGGATTACGGCAATCTCTTTATCTGGTATTTCTTCCATTATGGGAGCTGTTAATTTCGTAACAACCATAATAAGAATGCGAGCACCTGGAATGGGATTTTTCAAAATGCCTATTTTTATATGGACTGTTCTAGCAGCGCAAATGCTGCAATTGCTAGGCTTGCCTGCCTTAACGGGTGGTGCAATTATGTTGTTTTTCGATCTAACTTTTGGAACAAGCTTTTTTAGAATTGAAGGAGGGGGAGATCCTGTTTTATTTCAGCATTTCTTTTGGTTTTATTCTCATCCAGCCGTTTACGTAATGGTGTTACCTGTCTTTGGAATATTTTCAGAATTATTTCCAGTTTATGCAAGAAAGCCACTTTTCGGATATAAATTTGTAGCTATAGCTTCTTTTGGAATCACAATTCTCTCGCTTATTGTTTGGGTGCATCATATGTTTTATACAGGTACTCCAATGTGGATGAGAAATTTATTTATGTTTACTACAATGCTTATAGCTGTTCCTACGGGGGTTAAGGTATTTGCATGGATAGCTACACTTTGGGGCGGAAACATCAGATTAAGTACACCCATGCTTTTTTGCTTAGGAGGATTATTTAACTTTATTTTTGGAGGTATTACAGGAGTAATGTTAGCTACAGTTCCAGTCGATATTCATGTTGGTAATACATATTTTGTTGTAGCACATTTTCACTATATTATTTTTAATACGATAGCTTTTGGGATCTTTGCAGGCATTTATCACTGGTTCCCAAAATTTACAGGAAAAATGTTTTATGAGGGCCTAGGAAAAGTTCATTTTATTCTTACTTTTATTGGGGCCACTTTAAATTGGCTTCCTCTTCATTGGGCTGGTTTACTCGGAATGCCAAGAAGAGTTGCATCTTATGATCCAGAATTCGCCATTTGGAATGTGATCGCAAGTATTGGAGCATTTATTCTTGGAGTCGCTTCAATTCCATTTATTCTGAACATGGTAAGTTCTTGGGTCAGGGGAAAAGTTGCTCCACCTAATCCCTGGAATGCAATTGGTTTAGAATGGCTACTACCATCTCCACCTCCACATGAAAATTTTGAAGAAGATATTCCCACTGTCTTAAATGAACCGTATTGCTATGGTTTAGAAAAACCCTTTGTTGAGGATGAAGAATTTTATATCAATAAATCTTTAAAGAGTCATTAAATATGATTACTGAAAATAAAGCCATAACCCTAAATCACAATCCAGGTCATATTAAGCATGATGGACATAATATGACCGGATTCATTATTTTTTTATGTTCAGAAAGTATAATATTTTTTGCATTTTTTGTAGGCTATGGAGTTCTAAAAATAACAGCTCCTGTTTGGTATCCCGATGGAGTTAGTGGCATTGCGGTAAAAGAACCTTTAATAAATACAGTTATTTTAGTATCTTCAAGTTTTGTTATTTATTTTGCAGAAAAATGTCTTCACAAAAAAAATTTATGGGGTTTTAGAGGAATATGGTTTTTGACCATGATAATGGGAAGTTATTTTGTATATGGACAATATGTTGAATGGTCTGAGTTGACTTTTAGTTTACAAAGTGGCGTTTTCGGAGGAATGTTTTATTTACTTACAGGATTCCATGGACTTCATGTAATTACAGGAATTCTTTTAATGGGTTTAATGTTATATAGATCATTTATTCCAAATAATTATCTCAAAGGTGAAATGGGAGTTGAATCAGTAAGTCTTTTTTGGCATTTTGTTGACGTAATATGGATAATATTATTTGGACTTATATATTTGTGGCAGTAAATTTAGTAAAATAAATTATCTTTTAAATCTATTATTTAACATTTTATGCTGATAGATGATCATCATTATGATTTTATAATAGTTGGAGGTGGAGCAAGTGGGGCCACTCTTGCTAAACAATTATCTAGAAAAGGCAAGTGGGTACTTCTCTTAGAAAGAGGAGGTCAACTACCTACTGAAGATCAGAATATCAGAGGTGCAGATTTATTTAAAAAAAAGAGATTTCATCCAATGAATGAAAACTGGCTAGGACCTGATGGTGATCCGTTTGCACCTCAAACCGTCTATGCCTTAGGAGGCAATACTAAAATATGGGGATCAGTATTGCAAAGGATGAGGGAAGAGGATTTTGGTGATCTCAAATTGCAAGAAGGGATATCACCTGCATGGCCAATATCTTATGAAGAAATAGAACCATATTATGAATTAGCTGAAAAAATGTACAAAGTTCATGGGAAGCGAGGTATAGATAAGACAGAACCCATTAGGAAATCTGAGTATGAGCAACCACCGATACAAATTGAACCAATTTTTAAAGAGATCAGAGAAGTATTAATTCAAGAAGGTTGTAATCCATATTACTTACCAATGAGCTCACCAGATGAAACAAAAAATTTAAATTTTGAAAAATGTTCACTCTTTCAAAAAGGAGATGCACAATTATTTGGCATTTATAATTCTGATCAAAATTATTTAAAAATAAAAACAAACGCTAAGGTTTTAAAATTAGACGTAAACTCTTCAGGTAAATCAATAAAGGGAGTTGAGGTAGAGATTAATAGTGATATATGGTTTTTTTCAGGAGATACTATAATTTTAGCTGCTGGAGCAATAAATACTCCCATCATTCTTTTAAATTCTAAATCATCATTACATCCAAATGGATTAAGTAATAAATCGAATCTTGTTGGTAGAAATCTAATGAATTTGCAAATGACTTGCATTTTACAAAGAGCTAATACTTCAACTACTGGATCATTTGCAAAATCGATAGGCGTAAATGATTTTTATTTTGGTGATAAAAATGTTAATTTTCCTCTAGGTCATATTCAAACAGGAGGTGGAGTCTTGAAAGATGCATTCTTTGCTGAATCTCCTCCAGTTTTATCTTTAATTACTAAACTAATACCTGAATTTGGAATCAAAAGATTAGCAAAGAGATCAATATCATGGTGGGCAATGACTGAAGTATTACCTGATCCTGAGAATACTGTAAGTATAAAAAATAATAAAATAAGAATTAATTACATTCATAATAATTTAGAAGCTCATGATCGTTTGGTTTATAGATGGTTGGATACTTTAAAAGCAATGGAGCAAAATGATAAATCTTTTTCAATAACAAGGACACCAACTCATCCAAGGGGACTTGCTCCATTAAGTATCGTTGGGTATGCATGTGGGACTTGTAAAATGGGTGATAATCCCATAAGTTCGGTAGTAGATAGGAATTGCAAGTCTCATGAAATTGATAATCTTTATATCTCTGATGCGAGTATTTTCCCTAGCTGCCCAAGCATAGGTCATGGGTTAACAATTATTGCTCTCTCAATAAGATTGGCAGATCATTTAACTGCAGAAAATATTTCTATACCTCTCACTTGTAGACCTTAAGAAATCTATAGATTAGTAAACCGAATTTTAACTTAAAACAAATTAAATAATTAAATACTACTGCTTATATTTTTCATTTTCTTCCTCTTTACCTTGTAGTAAAAAAATGATTGCTTCAAACATTTTATTTCATTAAAATTGGACTCTAACTTAAAAATTTATTTGCTGAGAATCATTATTATCACTCTTATAGATTATTAGATACCTACTTTTAAAAACTTATTAAATAAGGTTAGATATCTACTGAGACAAATTATCTATTATTAATTTTCTAATTAAAAAAACAGATATAAGTAAAGATAAAAAAGATAGAGTTACATAGGATAAATTATCACTTATGAAAAGATTAATATCATTTACTTTAATATTGCATAGCATATTCATATATTTATTCGAAATTTATAAGTTTTTAAATCAAAGACTTCCAAAAAGGATTAGCGCAAATCCAAAGGAGAGAGCTACTCCCATTGAGATAGCCATTTGATAAAACCACATAGGTATAGTCTGATTGCTAATACTCCAATATTCACTTTCAGTACTCATAATTTTATCCATATGCATAATAGTTTCCAGACTATCTAACCTATCCTCCCAAGGCTTTGTTGCATTAAAAAGAAAAATTTTTACTGATTTAAATATAAAATTCAATTTTTTGAATTGTAGGTATTTATACTTTAATCCTAACTGAGTATTTATACTTTAATCGATTTTTATTTACATTATGGGGTGTCATTTCTATCCTCAAATTAGAATTAATCCCCCTGAGCAAATTCTAATTAATGCTTAAGGAACTAATTTTTTATTTATGAGTTTTAAATTTGTTTATAAATTTCACTTATTAAAGGCCTAGATATCTCTTGAGGCTTCTTACCATATCCAACCCAGATAAAACCTATTATCTCCTCATTACTGGGTTTGATATCAATTATTTTATAAGTTTTCAAATCACTCGTTATTTTACCAGTTGACCACTTTATGTTTATCCCCAAAGATGAAAAGTAAATTGCCATATTTTGGATAGCGCACGCACAAGCAGCATAATCTTCCTTCTTAGTAAATTCATCTTTCGCTAATATTTGAGTTGCCACAATTAAATGTGATGGATTTAAATATTTTTTTCTAATAGTATTTTTCGATTTTTCTTCTAAAAAAGTTTTTTGAGATTTTAATTCTATTGCCAATCCAAGTATTTCATTCCTTTTTTTTAAACCAATTGAATAAAATCGCCAGGGGAATGTTAATTTATGGCATGGTGCATGATTTGCTGCCTCTATTCCTTTGAGGATATTCTCCTCACTTACTTTTTCTTTTTCGAAAGAGTGAACTGTTCGTCTACTAAAGATAGATTCTGCTGTATTCATTTTGTACAAGATTAATTATTATTATAGTTGTTAGCTTTGGATGAAGTATTTAAAACAATAAAGGAATTTATTAAAAAAATATACAATTAAAAAATTTTTCGTTAATTTTAAAAGCAAAAGTTTTTTACTATAGTTTAATTCTCAAAGAACTAGTGACCAAAAAATAGTTATGTTTTTAGATTTAATATAGAATTAAAATAATATAATTATTAAAATTGTTTTCTATATTATTATATTTAGCTCATTTACAAGCAATATTGATTCCTTTCTATATTGCTATGAAGTCAAAAAATACCTTTAGTCATATTCAACATTATTCATTATTAAATTTTGGTTTTATATTTATTGGTCTTGGTTCTATGTTTGAAATGCTTGATCATTTTAAAACCAATTGGATATACATAAACCATTCCTCAATATTCAATTGGCTTTTTTATTCTTCTCTCTCTGTTGGCTTAACTTTACTATCAATAGCAATATTAAAAAATAAATTTTTAATATCTTTTTCTGCCTTACTATGCATATCCTCAATTATTGCTTACTGGCTAATAGGAAAAAATACTACTATCTTCTTTCAAATTTTTATAAGTGCGTTTCTAATTATCAATTGGCAAAAAAAATTTAAAGATTATTTGCTTATAGTTTATCCAATATTCGGCATTTTATTGACCACTTTATTTGGAATTAATCTTGTATCAACAGGTAATCAAATTTGGCATATATTTATCGGCCCCTCAGGGAGTATTAGTGTTTTAACTTTTTACTTTATTTTAGAAAGATCATCTAAAAAATTATGCCAACCAAAATACTAAAAATAACTTTTATTATCTTTTTAATTAATATAATAATTCTTTGCTTTGGAACATCCGTAAAATCAGAAAATGAATTTGATTTTTATATAAATGATTTTCTTAACAAGAATAGTGAAGCATTACAAAAACTTAAAGAAGTAGAATTTAATCTTAAAAATGGAACAAGAGATAATTCATGTTCAAAACAAAGAGAGGCTGCAAGAATTGGTATCTTAGCAAGTGAATCACTCCTCAAAGCCTATAAAATTAATGGTTCTAATCCTCCATTAGAGATAATAGAGTCAAATAAAAGAAGGTGGAAAAATATATTAGAAAATTGCTAGTATTTACAATTAGTTTATTTAAATTTGCATCCTGACAGATCTACTTATTAATGGAATCTCTGGTTCAATACCATAAATGCATTGAAAGATTGAAAAGATCGATAAAGCCAATGAAATTGCAAAGAGAAGATAGCTAAGTTCAACCAAGGGAAATATCCGCAGAAGGTAACTACATATAATAATTGCAATATTTATCAATAATGCTTGGCAAGCATTAAATCTTACAAAATATGGGACATTCATATTTCTAACTATCCCAATAAAAATAATTAAAAATAATAATAAACTTCCGAATGGCAAAGATTTTTCTATGACCGCTATGGGTAAAGTTAAAAACAATAAAACTTTTAAAAACGAAAATTTATAAAATAATAAATATCCAAATGGTATCGCAGCCCTTAGAGGAACTGTATAAAAAACAATAGATATTAATCTTTGGGTTACATTATTCATAAAAAACAAAACCATCTTTCAAAGATTAACGCAAAAAATTAATAATTTAATGTTTCAGAAAATAAGAATAGAATAATTTTTTATTTTCGTAGAAAATCAAAGTTGAATATCCAAATAATTTTAATAATAAGAAGTAAATAAAACTTTCATTTAAGTGAAGATTTGAACTTTATGACAATCAATTTAGAATCTATAGACATTCTATATAGATTGAAATATTATTCTTATAAAGAATATTAAATTAATGAAGAATAACTGGTCAAGTTTAAGAGATGAATGGCTTAAAAATACTTCACTTCCTGAAGATGATGCTAAATGGGCTTTAGATGCAATAGTAAGATCAGAAGATGAATTATTTGAGATAGAGAGAAAAGTAAAAAATAAGGAGAAAATTTTTATTGAAGTTAAAAATTTAAAAAAAAGAGTTAAAGAATTAATATCCTTAAAAGAAATTGACCTTGATGATATTTCTTTAAATAACTCTAATTCAAATAAATTACAAATTTCAGTTCCCGCTAATTTAAATTATTTATTAAAAGTTTGGGCAGCTGCAGAGGGGCGAGACCTTTCCAGCGTTGCCTTTCAATGTTTAGAAACTGGTATATCAGAGATCAAAAGCAAAGGATCTATTCCATTTATCGCCATGAGTAGATATAACGCTGCATGCGAAAAAAGAATTGCATTAGCCGAGGTAAGTAATTTATTAGAAAAGTATGAGTCTGTTCATAACCAAAATGATTAGCATGTTTAATAATATTTTCCAAAGTCAATTTAAAAGAAATAATAGCACTTTGAAATTTAGATTATTTTCAAGAGAAAAAGACTCAAGAAGAGGCTTAGTTTATACACTTTATTCCGATCAATTAAATTTAATAGAAATAGGTTACGCAAAAAATAATAAGATATTGGAGGATAAGATTAAAGAAAAACAATTCATATTATTGGAAAAAAAATATGGCAATCCTTTAGATTTGTTTTTAATAATAAAGACTTTAAAACTCCTTAATGTAGAGTTTTTGAACAGTAATTACTTTCTTTTAAGTTATAAGACATTAAGACATTTAAAAACCTTAGGTTGGCCTATTGGAAATTCGCTTTATAAAAAAAGGATAATAAGAAAAAAAATTTCTTATGCCTTAACTTAAATTTATGGGCATTCTAATGTTTCTCTAGTCTCCCTATTAGTAAAAGGATTAATACCCTCAGCGCTTTTACAAAATTCATTTAAAACATCCTTGGGCAAATATACATTAGTAAAATCTGCTCCTGTTATTTTCACATTATTAAATTGAGTACTAAAAGCAAAAGAATCTTCTAAATTTGTATTTGTTAAATCAGTTCCATCTAAATTTGCTGAATCTAAAGTAACTTCTCTAAGATTAGAATTACTTAAGTTAGTATCTTTTAATTTCGCCCCATACAAACTTGCGCCTTGAAGATCACAATTTGAAAGATTTGCATCTTGCAAATCAGTCAGATAAAAAGTTGCACCTTGAAGTTCCGATCCTGAAAAATCAAATCCTAATAAAGACTGTTTCCCGTAATCTAAAGCAGCAAATATACTTTTTGGAAAAATTAATAAATATACAAAATAAAATAAAACTAACAATCTCATTTGAGAAGTTTGAAGTTAATAAATTCTAGCTTCTAGAGATAAACTTTTAAAGAGAAATATTTAATTAATGCTATATTGTATCAATAATAGATCTTCTTAAATCTTGGATATTAATCCATATGATGCAATAGTTGTTGGATCCGGAGCAACAGGTGGAATAGCTGCATTAACGTTAGCTCAACAGGGAATTAAAGTACTTGTTATTGAGGCTGGTCCTTTAAAGGAGAGAGAAGAAGTCTCAAGTCATGAACCAACAGATAGTATTAATAGATTAATTGGAATCCTAACTCAAAAACATAAAAATCAAAGTCAACATCCTGGCTATTGGAAAAATAATCCAAATTTGTATGCTAATGAAAAAAAATTTCCTTATATTAACCCCGAAGAAAAACCATTTTTGTGGACACAAGGTAATCAATATGGAGGGCGATCCTTAACTTGGGGAGGAATAACTTTAAGATTTTCTCCTAGTGATTTTCAACCTTCAATAAGGGATCAATACGGGCCAGACTGGCCTATCCAATATAAGGAGCTTGAAGATCATTATGAATATGTAGAAAAATTAATTGGAATTTATGGGAGAAAAGATAATATTAGACAAGTTCCAGATGGTTGTTATATTGGGCAAATTCCACTAACTGATAGTGAATTATTTTTTGGAAGAAAAGTTAAAGAAAAATTAAATTATCCATTCATTCAATCAAGAGGTTTTGATAAGAATGCATCTATAAATGAAAAGGAATGGCCAAGATCCTCAAGTATCGGAAGTACACTTAAAGAAGCAATAAAGACAGGTAATGTACAAATCCTTACTAATCATAAAGTACATTCTTTTGAAACAAATTTAGAAACAGAACTTGCTACAAAAGTCAATGTTATAGATACGACAACTGGTTCAAAAAGACTTTTGAATTGCGAAATGATTATTCTCTGTGCATCAACAATCGCAACACTTAGAATCCTTTTAAATTCAAAGAGGGAAATTAGCGAAAAAGGATTTAACGACCCCTCTGGTAATTTGGGAAAATATTTAATGGACCACATCTCCATTTGTAAGTTCTTTTCAATCCCTGAATTCCGTCCTAAGAATGATATGAGATCTATTAGAGATGGTAATCTTTCTGGAGCAGGAAGTTTTTTTCTCCCATTTGGATCTGAACTTCCTAATAAAAATAAAATAGATTTTCTTCGAGGCTATGGAACTTGGGGGGCTATAGACAGATTTGGTTTGCCTAGGCTTCTGCAAAGAGACCCAACTAATTCAGTAGGATTTCTAATATCACATGGAGAAGTTCTATCTAGAGATTCAAATAGAATTGAGCTTTCAGATAAATTTGATGAATGGGATATCCCAATACCGAAAATCTCATTTATGTGGGGAAATAATGAAAATAAGATGGTACAGCATATGAAAAATACCATGGAAGAAACTATCAAAGTGGTAGGAGGTGAGATAAGAAATTTAGATGAAATCTATAATATTCCTTTTGTAAAAAAACTCACAAAAAAATCTATTGCAACCTCAGGAAATCCTCCGCCTCCAGGTTATTACATACATGAAGTAGGAGGCGCAAGAATGGGTAATAATCAAGAAAGTAGTGTAGTTGATAAATGGAACAGATTGTGGAGATGTAAGAATGTTATTATCGCCGACGGATCTTGTTGGCCAACTTCTTCTTGGCAAAGCCCAACCTTAACGATGATGGCAATTTGTAGGAGAGCTTGTTTAAATATTAGGAAGCATTACTTGGACTAAATAATTGATTTAAATATATTTCCGTAACAGATTTATCATTACAACCATTTTGCACAAGAAAAGTAGCCAGTGCAGAATTTATTAATTTATACTGATCCCATGTTGGATTTCTTAAAACAAAGTCTTTCATGCTTGAATATAAAGGTTCAGTTAATTCGGTTTCTAAACTATTAGAATTTCTAGAATTTTTTGTAAGTTCTTTTTGAGAATTGTTGTAAACCATATTAAATAAATTGCTCTAGTTACATATTCGTATTTTTTATTTTTATTGTCAAAAGTAAAAAAAAACTATTCTTATTTAAGACTCAAGTAATATCTTGAAAGATTGTATTGAAATATATTAAACCATTTAATTGATATTTTTTTTTAAAAAAGTCAACAATAATGTTGAAGTGAAAGTATTTATAAAAAGACTTGATTTAACTAATCAAGTGTGGAATTGGACGTGGAAAACTATTGATAATCTGTGGAAAAGCTGAGAGTCTATCAATAATTATTTTTTTATAAGCAATACTTATAAGAGAAGAGTCTAATAAGACTCGATCGAGAAAGAGACACATGATTCAGTCATTTTCAACCGAATTTCTTAATATTTCATCTTTAGGAGGTTTTAGTGTCAAAGGTCCAAGAGGATGATTAGAATTTGGATAATGTTCATGTTCATGTTCATGTCCATGTTCAATGCGATGACTTTGGCTGTTGAGAACTTGATGAATATGAGTGCCAAGTAAAAGATCAGAATTATTTTCTTTCTTTGATATAATTTCTATCTCACAAGCACCATTACATTCAGCTTCACATAATTCACATGTAAGTCCTAATCCCTCAACTTGATCATGATGGCTCTTTTGTTTTAAACCAACCTCATTTTCGAATCCAATTAAATTAGATCTATATTTGCATAAAGAGCAATTCATTTGATTTTTTAAATCATCATCTAGGACCTCATTAATCCTCTCAACAAATGTATTAACAACATAAGGATGAGAGGATAAATATTTTGCATCATAAAAGGAAATATTAGGATTACTAAAAGCGACATCGTCTTTTTGACGCCTAATACGATTTACCAAAACCCCTGAGAAAAGGAAGTAAGGGAACACAATAATATTTTTATAACCTAACTTCACTATATGATTCAGACCTGGTTCTACCAAAGGGAAAGTTACTCCAGAGAATACCGTTTCGCCCCATCCGAGACCAAGACCTTCAACCATCATCCTAGTTATTTTAAAAACATTTGAATTTGCATCGGGGTCTGAAGAACCTCTACCTACAACAACCAGCATAGATTCGGACAATTTAAGATTTTTATTTTTGAAAAAGACTTCCTTCACTCTTTCACAAGCTGCGTTAATCATCGAATTATTAATTCCTAATTCTCTCCCATAAAATATTTCCAGTTTATGTATCGATGCATATTTCATAAGAACAGAAGGTATATCATTCTTGACATGTCCTGCTGCAAAAAGCATCGCTGGAATAGCGATTATTTTTTTTATTGACTTAGACTTTAACTTATCAAGACCGTCAACAATCGATGGTTTTGCGAATTCCAAGAATCCATATTCGACAGTTACACCCTTAAATCTCTCTTTGATAGATTTTGTTAATTCATCAAATTCAGTTATCGCCAATTTATTTCTGCTTCCATGTCCACAAATTAGTATTCCAAAATCTTTATTTATTTTTTTATGGTTTTTGTTCAACATCATAATAATCTATACAATAATTATAAATAAACTTTTGTCTTTGTGATAGAAAAAAATTATTACTTCGAGGTAATAAATACTAATGCTAGAGACTCTCAATCAAGGGATATTTTTTTTGATATCAAAAAAGATATTTTTAGTAGAGAGAAATTAAAAATAGAGAAAAATCAATATATATGCGTATGTAGTGGAGGAACTACTTCAAGTTGTGTCCGAGAAGATTTTCTTACTTTGGATTTAAGAAAAAAATATAATCAAATTTATTTTGATAAAGAATCAAAAATAGTAAGTGTCGGAGGAGGCGTTTTGATGAAAAATTTACTGAATCATTTAGATAAATATAATCGTTTATTTCCAATTGGTTTATCAAATTTACCAGGTATGGGTTATGTCCTTACTGGTGGAGTTAGTCCCCTCAGTAGAAGATATGGATTAGCAATAGATAATATTGAATTTCTAAAAGGATATTTTGGAAATGGTGAATATTTTTCTTTAAATAAGAATAAACTTAACAAAAGAGAATTAGAAATTTGGGAGGCTTTAAGGGGAGCTGCTCCATTCTTAGCAATTGTAACGGAGATTGGTCTTAAAACTTTTCAAAATTTTCCTCTTTTAACTATTGAGGGATTCATAAAAGAAATAGAACTCAAAGAGATTATTAAAATTGCTGAAAACTTCCCAGAAAATATGAGTTTACAATGGATTTCAACTAACAAAATCTATATTTATATCGTCGCTGAAATTAAAACTGAGAAAGATAAAATTAATATTCAAAATCATTTAAAAGCACTTAATAAATATAAATCCCTTTCCCTGAAAAATTATAAAGATTTTAAAGAAGTAGTTTTTTTTCCAAAAGAATTAGAACTTTTTGAATTCAATCCAAATTATCACTCTGAAGTGATTAGTCTTTTAGGTAACGATTTAGATAGAAATGCAAATAAATTCGTAGAAATAATATCTGATATCAATAAAAACAAGCCCAATAATTCTTGTTATATCGCATGCCAACAACTAGGAGGGATGACTAAAGAAATAAGTAATTATCAAAGTTATTTTGTCCATAGGAATTCTTCTTGGAAACCGTGGATATTCGCATCTTGGGAAAGAAATAGTATTAAAGAGAGAGAAATTGCTATCAATTGGATGAATGCGTCTTGGGAAAAATTAAAAAAGTTTTGTCCAAATATTCATCTTGCACAATTACATAATCACTTAGATTCTCATGATGAAGAAGTAACAAGAGCATTTGATAAGAAATTAGAGGAATTAAAGATTTTGAAGAACTTTTGTGATCCTTCAGGAATTTTGCCACCCTTATAAGGTACCTTTTAATTAAAGGAACAAATGTGTAGAAAAATTTAATGTCAAATTTCAAAAGTTATCTTTCAAAAAATTGGTTTGGTGATCCAAAAGCTAATATACTCTCAGGTATAGTTGTAGCATTTGCTATGATTCCTGAGGCTATAGCTTTTTCAGGGATTGCTGGGGTAGATCCAAAAGTTGGATTATATGGGGCATTTTGTTTATCAATAACTATTGCAATCTTCGGCGGAAGGAGAGGGATGATAACTTCTGCAACAGGGTCAACTGCACTTTTAATGACAGGCCTTGTGGCTTATGGTGAGAGTCAAGCACCTGGATTAGGTTTATCTTACTTAATAGCAGCAGGAATATTAACAGGAATATTCCAAATACTTTGGGGATATTTACGTCTAGCTTATCAAATGCGTTTTGTTCCTAGCGGAGTATTAAGTGGCTTTGTGAACGCTCTCGCTTTACTTATATTTCAAGCTCAACTTCCTCAATTAGGAATAGGTTTAAAGCAAGCTTCTAAAGTTGCTCAGGAAAATATTTCACAATATCCGACAAATGAGCAAGTACCTTTAGTATTGATTTTAGTAATTTTAGGATTATTAATTATTTATGGACTACCAAAATTAACTAAAGTAATTCCATCGCAATTAGTAGCAATTATCGTAATTACTTTTATTAGCGTATTATTTAATTTTGATATCCCAACAGTAAGCGATTTAGGAAAATTACCAGATGGTTTACCAATACTTTCACTTCCCTTTGGATCAATAGCTAATGGGAAAGTCCCATTTAATTTTTCTACTTTTGGCATTATCCTTCCAACTTCATTAGCTATATCATTAGTAGGTTTAATGGAAACATTTTTGACCCAAGATATTTTAGATGATGTAACTGATTCAAGTTCAAATAAAAACAAGGAGGCAAGAGGTCAAGGCTTAGCGAATATAGTGGCATCTCTTTTTGGAGGAATGGCTGGTTGCGCCTTAGTCGGCCAATCTGTAATGAATTCAGAGAATGGAGGAAATACAAGATTATCTACTCTGACATCAGGTTTATCATTATTGCTAATGATAATTTTATTTAAATCTTGGATTGGAACAATACCGATGGCTGCTTTAGTAGCAGTTATGATTACAATTTCCATAAGTACTGCAGACATAAATGGTTTAAGAAATATAAGAAAAATCCCAAAAAGCGATACAGCAGTGATGCTGACAACTTTTTCAGTAACAATGCTAACAAAGCCTCATAATCTTGCTCTGGGAGTAATTGCAGGAGTTGCTTTAGCGGCAATTCTTTTTAGCAGGAAGGTGGCAAAGGTTATTACCGTTTCAAGAATTAAACAAAGTAATAAAAAAATAATTTATAAAGTGGAGGGTCAGCTTTTCTTTGTGAGCAAAATTTATTTCTTGCAAGGCTTTGACATTTATGAACATCCTGAAAATATCACTATTGATTTGACAGATGCGCATATTTGGGACCAAAGTGGAGTTATTGCACTTGATCAAATAATTCGAAAATATAAGAATGGAGGCTCAGAAGTTGAAATAATAGGATTAAATGATGAAAGTTTAAACCTGTTCGAAAGACTTGGTGGGATTAATCCTTCACACTGAAATTAGTTAGAATTTAGGCTTACTTTCTGATAACAGAACCATAACCATTGTTGAAAAAGAAGATTACGATGAGATCTCCACGATGTTTTTGAACAATTAATATCGAAATTCTCTGGGAGAGGAACATCCCCTTTCTTTTTATCCCTTTTTATTTCACTTTTAATTCTATGAACAGTATATTCAGGATGGCCCAAATGCATCAATTGTTTTTGATCAGAAGTTTCAAAAATTGTGTAACCTACTTTTTCACCATGCGCTAAAAGATTCAACTTTCCTTCATCCTGTGCTTTTTCCATCTCATTATCTGGTAATCCTGCAAATCTACTTTGGGGGCAGATAAATTCATCATCTTGAGTTCCCATCAAAGGATGTCCAGGTACTAAACTTTTTAATGGATATACACCAAATAATTTTTTCTCGAATACATTCTTATTAACTCCAGACAAGTAAGCCATTGCAAATCCCGCCCAACAAAGTCCTAGAGTACTTGCGCAAATTTCACGAGCTTCCGAAGTGATGTCTACAAATTCGTTCCAGTAATTTACTTTTTCAAAGTCTAAATGCTCTACAGGAGCTCCTGTCAAAATAATTCCGTCTAGAGGATTTATTTTATTTGCTTCATCCCAACTAATATATAAATTATTCAAATGATCAATATCCCATGTTTTATAAGAATGTGTTTGAAGTTTTATCCAAATAGGCTCAATTTGAAGAGGAGATAATCCAAGAGGATGCAATAAGTTGAATTCATATTGCTTTCCCAAAGGCATTATGTTTAAAATCCCAATCCTTAATGGGCGAATATCCTGCCTCTTCGCCAAATCTGGTTCTATCCATGAAATATGATTTTTTTCAACATCACGAATTTTGTGATAATTACTTGGTAATATTAGAGCCACTTAATTAATTTATTAACTAATATTTGCAAGAGCTTGATCAAAATCTTCTTTTATATCATCAATATGTTCAATACCGACAGAAACTCTTACCATCGTAGGTGTAACGCCTGCAGAAATTTGCTCTTCTTCAGATAATTGTTGATGGGTGGTTGAGGCTGGATGAATCACTAAAGTTTTTGAATCACCTACGTTTGCTAAATGACTCGCTAATTTTAAAGAATCAATAAATTTAACCGCATCATCATACCCTCCATTAAGAGAAAACATGATCATGCACCCCATACCTCTTCCTGTTGTATATTTTTTTGCCCTAGAGTGGTAAGGGTCACTCTCCAGACCGGGATAACTAACATGAGAAACTAATTTGTTTGAATTTAACCACTTTGCTAATTCCATTGCGTTAAAAGTTTGTCTTTCTATCCGCAAACTTAAAGTCTCAAGCCCTTGCAACAATAAAAATGAATTAAAAGGACTCAAAGCTGGCCCCCAATCTCTCAAGCATTCTAGTCTTGCTCTTAGTGCAAAGGCAATATTTCTATTATCTGGCACTCCTAAAGATTTACAAATATCACTTCCAAAACCAAAAGCATCCCAGTGGACAAGACCATGATACGCGTCACTTGGTTCACTCATTAATGGGAATTTACCATTTCCCCAGTTAAATGTTCCAGCATCAACGATTACCCCGCCAATACTTGTTCCATGTCCGCCAATCCATTTTGTAGCACTCTCAACTACAATATCTGCACCAAAGTCAATTGGCTTTATTAGTGCTCCACCTGCTCCAAGAGTATTATCAACGATTAAAGGTATACCGTTTTCCTTAGCGAGATTAGAAAGCCCTTCAAAATCTGGGATATTAAATCTTGGATTTCCCATAGATTCTACATATATAGCTTTTGTATTTTTATCAATACTATTTTTAAAACTTTCAACACTATCTCCTTCTGCAAATTTAACATCTATTCCAAGTCTAGGAAATTGAACTTTGAATTGGTTATAGGTACCACCATATAAGAAAGAGGTTGATAAAAAATTATCACCTGCTTTCATAAAGTTTGCAATTGCAACAAATTGAGCAGCCTGGCCGGAAGATGTAGCCAAAGCAGCCATACCTCCTTCAAGTGCTGCCATTCGTTTCTCAAATACATCAGTTGTCGGATTCATCAACCTTGTATATATATTTCCAAATTCTTTTAAGCCAAAAAGATTTGCTCCATGTTCGGCATTATTAAAAACATAAGAGCTAGTCTGGTAAATTGGAACAGCTCTAGAATTAGTTGTTGGATCAGGCTCTTGTCCAGCATGTAGCTGAAGGGTTTCAAATTTCTGATTACTCAAACCATTAAATTGCTTACTAATATATATTTAGCTAAATATTAAAGATTTGAAAATTCTTAATACTAAATCTTTATAAACTTTTTTTTAAAGATGGATAATTTTCTACCATAAATTCATTAATTTCTTTTTTGACATCTTTTCTGAAATCATCTACATATTTTCTTTCAACAATAGGATAAAACTTCCCAGATTCATTATCATTTTCAATAAGTGACTTCCAACTCTTATTATTCTTTTCTTTTAAAATTTTCAATACTTTATTAAAGTCAAATAAATCTTTATTATTTATTGCATTATATTTTTTTAAAGCTTTATCTAAAAGTATTTTTCTTATCTTATGAAGATTTCTAGCCTTTAGAGTATCTGGGAGTCCCATAACTGGTTTAAGATCTTCAAGTAGTTTTATCTCTTCTTCTAAAATTATTGCCCAAATACTTTCTTTCTCTTCATCTACATATGATTTATTAAAAGAAATCATTTCTTTTAAATAAAAATTCAACCATAAATAATATGATTTTTCTTCAATTGATTTTTTTATTGTATATTTTTTAGGTTGAATTTTTGGAATTAATTTTTCGGCTTTTTTAAGAAATTGTCTATCTTCTCTTTCAAGATTAATTAACCCCCATCTTTGACAATAATCCCAAAGTTCTTCATACCTTGTGATATCTTCTTGATTCCATCCAAGAGGCTTAAGTTCATGTGATCTATGGGAAGTTTCTTTATTCAAAAGATTAATTATTTTTTCTAATTTTAACCTTGATGTGCATATAAGTAAATAAAAAAATCTAAACGGTTAATGAATTTATTATTAAAAATAAAAATTTAATTATCAAAATACTTATTAACTATTTTCATTACTTCAAAGCATTTTAATTCATTATTTTTTACTTTATTTGAAGGTAATTTCTTCTCATAATCCATTGAAAATTTATTATCAATAATTGACTTATAAAGAATATCAATCTCGCTAAATACATCTATACCTAAAAGCTTATATTTTAGATCAATACTATTAAAACCTTTAACAGATTCTTGACAGTAATTAGTCATTTCTTTTGGGTCTATTAAAACTTTATATACATCCCTTTTTTCAATCTCATCGGCATAAAAACATAAATAAATTAAGTTGATCATTGAGCAGTTACTGTTATTTATCCCATACCTTTTGTAGATATTTGGCCAATATTTTAATGATTTTAATCCCTCAAGACTTCCTTGGCTTAAAGAAAATTTATTGCACCAGTGATTGAATTCTGTTATATCTTTTGGACACCTTTTAAGCTTTTTAAACATCTTAGATAATACTTGACCTGCTTGAAAATTTCTAGTTGGCTTTCCTTCCGAAGGCAAAGACATACTTCCTAAAACATCTGCTGTAATAGCGTTTAATTGAGAAAATGTATAATCCCTTTTTTCGGAAAGTTTTCCATATATATTTTCTTTAGCCTTAATCATTTCAACTCCATAACCTAAATCACTTAGAGATATTTGTTTATTATCTATTTCATACGTTCTTCTAACTACTGACGAGACTGATGCCGCCTGATCAAAGCATTGACTTAGAAGAATAGTATTAATAGTTGGAAGCATTCCCGGTTTATCAGAATGATAATCATTAACAAAACCAGCAAAAATTGATGATACATTTTTTATAGCTTTGATATATTGGCATTCAATATTATGCACTCCAGCTGAAACTTGTATTTGAGGAGATAATTGATTAAGGATTATTGTCCCAATTAAAGCAGTCAATGCATCTGGGTGACAAAAATTCGCAGTAAAACTATCTAAATGATTTCTTAAAGCACCATGCCGATGAAAACCTGAAAAGAAGGCTAAATCAGGGTATTTTTCACAAAGGATAAAAGGATTCTCATTACTTTTATCAATGCAAAAAGATCCTACTAAACAAGCCAATACAACATTATTCCTCTTTAATTTTTTACGTATCTCAATTGCCTGAGAGATATCTTGTTGAATATGATTACTATTAGAGGATAAAATAACAACATTACATTTTAGAATTAGGTCCTGAAGATTATTTGAAATATTAGAATCTGATTCAAAATTTATAGCCATTTTTTTTATCTTTTTTAAAATCTCAGGATCCATTTTTGATAAAACATCCTTAGGAAAAGCTCCTAATAAATCTCTTCCTTTTCTTGGGGCCAAAAGAATATTATTTTCCTTAGAATGCAATGCACAATTATACGCTAGTGAAGCAGGATATAAACCAACACTATAAAAACCTACTTTAGTTTTATAGATATTTTTAAAAAAAGAGTAAAATTCATCTTTATCTTGAATATTATTAATAAATTTATTATCCATTTTATTTTTTATTTCCCTTGGTAAAATATAAAATTATTGTTTACATCTTAATACTATATTTAATTTATATTTATGCCTATAGTAAATTATTATTATATTAAGAATACCAATTTTCTATAAACCATTTAAAAATAACTATTTTAAATTTGATCGAAAATAATAATGAAAACAAACAAGGTTTCAATAATAGAAAAACTAATAATGGATACCGAAAATATTCTTATTATTCAAGATATAGATGGTGTCTGCATACCCCTAGTGAAAGATCCCTTAACAAGAAGATTAAATAAAGATTATATATATGCAGCAAAATTATTAGAAAATGAATTTTTTGTACTTACTTGTGGAGAACATGAAGGATTAAGAGGGGTAAATAGAATTATTGAAAGAGCATTGGAAAGTAATATACTTCCAAAAGAAGAATGTTTATATTTAAGAGGTTTAGCAGCCTGCGGTGTTGAATATCAAAATAGTAAAGGTAATACGAGCTTTGATGGCATTCCAAAAAAAGAACTTGAATTTTTGGCAAAAGTTCCTGATTTAATGAGAATGAAATTTAGAATAATAGTAAGAGAAATATTCCCTAATATGAACGAGGCAAATATTAATTATCATTCACAAAAATCAATTTGTGATACAAAATTTTCTCCGACAATAAACTTTAATAGTCTTTTTGAATTAGTCCAAAACGATTGGGAAAAAATTAAATTTATACAAATTAAATTTGAAAATATGATGAATGAGATAATTAATCAGGCTTTATTAATTGGTTTAAAAGAATCCTTTTTCCTTCATATATCTCCAAATCTAGGATCAAAGGATGGGAAAGAAATTATTAAGACTTCAAAACCAAATGATATTGGATCGACAGATATTCAATTACTTTTAAAAGGAGCGACTAAAGATGCAGGTGTTTTATTCCTATTAAATAAGTTTTTAGGATCTAAGAATGGGAAGATGCCTTTTGGTAAAGATTTTAATTTTAGAGATTGTCCAGAATCAACTGAAGAAAAGATTTCTTTATGCAAAAGATTTATTAAGAAAGAAGAAATGCCTCTAATTATAGGTGTAGGAGATACAATCACTTCTCAAAAGGATAATAAAGAAAAAGGTTATTCTAGAGGTGGCAGTGATAGATCATTTTTAGAGCTCATACAAGTATTAGGTATGGAGTATAAAATCAACAATAAAATATTTTTTGTAGATAGTAGTAAAGGAGAAGTATTCCGACCTTCGACAAAAAGTAAAGGCATGAAAGGAATTACTGATAAAGATGACAAATTAAAATTTGATATTGTTTTCCAAAATGGTTCAGAGGAATATAATAATTGGTTTATAAATTTTGCTCACAAAAGATTTAAAATCAAAAATAAAAATTAAAATTTTAGAACAAAATTTGACTATTCTTTCTTTTCTTGACAATTTTAGGATATAGAAAAAATCATGAAAAAGAATTTTCCTAAAATTAATAAAGAGATTATAAACACACTACAAATAAATATTGGTTATAAATGTAATCAAGCTTGTAGTCATTGCCATGTAAATTCAAGCCCATTGAGAACTGAAATGATGTCAGAAGAAATTATAAATTTAATTCCCAAGATTATTTCAAAATATAATATTAAAACTCTTGATATTACCGGTGGAGCCCCAGAATTACATCCTAAATTTAAAAATTTAATATTAAGCTTAAGAAATCAAGATGTAGATATTATTGATAGATGTAATTTGACAATTTTTTTTGAAAAAGGTTATGAAGATTTACCTGAATTTTTAGCTGATAATAAAGTTACCATAACAGCTTCACTACCATGTTATGAAAAAGATAATGTAGAGAAACAAAGGGGATATGGAGTCTTTGATAAAAGTATTAATGCAATAAAAATTTTAAATAATTTAGGTTATGGAAGAAATGATAATGAACTCCAATTAAACCTTGTTTACAATCCTATTAATCCTATTTTGCCTGGGCCTCAAGAAAGTTTAGAATCTGATTATAAGCGTATTCTTTTTAGTAAATATAAAATAACTTTTAATAGACTTTTTACAATTACTAATATGCCTATTAATAGATATGCAGAATATTTAAACAGAAAAGGGGAATTAGAAAAATATTTTAATTTACTTATAGATAATTTCAATCAAAGTAATTTAGTAAATTTAATGTGTAAAAATACAATTAGTGTTGACTGGCAAGGGCAGATATATGATTGCGATTTTAATCAACAAATTAAATTAAAAAGCGGGGAAGGACCAAAAAATCTCTTTGAACTTTTAGATTATTCATCTCCTTTTGATTACAATATCGCTGTAAATAAACATTGCTTTGCCTGCACCGCAGGCACCGGATCAAGTTGTGGAGGGAGTTTAAGTTAAATTTTTAGAGACAATTAGGACAAATAGCTCTTACATTAAGAGATGATTCAATTAATTTAAATCCAATTTTTTCGGCAGCAATTTTCCCAGCCTCTAATACTTTTTCATTTTCAAATTCTTCGGTTCGTCCACATCTAATACATATCAAATGATGATGATTAGGAAAGTCATTACTAAAGAGTTCATATCTATGACCCCCTTCGCTAAGTTCTAATTCATGTAAAAAGCCCATTTGCACTAATAATCTTAAAGTCCTATAAACAGTCGCTAATGAAACTTTAGAATTACAAGCAATTAATTCTGCATGTACCTCTTCAGCGCTTAAATGATTTCCTGCTCCAATATTTTGAAAAAGATTTAAAACTTTAAGCCTCTGCGGAGTAAGCCTCTTCCCGTTTTTATGTAAACCTACTCCTAAAGGATTTGATATTATTTCATACTTTGAGGTCACCGAAAATCTGAAATAAGCTATCCTAAATGATATCTATTGATCTTAGTATATCAACCAATATTAAAAACTTTATTATGTTTTATCTTAAAAAGGGTTTAACATAAACTCAAACAAATTTAATTATTTTTATGCAAAATAATATTAGAGAAAATAATGCGATAATTATAATGGATGCACAAGAAAAAATTGTTAATCCTATCAAAAATAAGATTAAAATCTTAGGGAATATAAAAACTCTATTAACCGCATACGAAATTCTAGGAGAACATATCTATATATCGGAACAAATACCTAAAAAACTAGGTAAAACAGTTCCAGATTTAATACCTAAAAAAAGTTATAAATTATTTGAAAAAGCTTCATTTAGTCTAGGTTATAATTCAGATTGCAAAAACGATCTTACTAATAATAAAATTAAAAATTTAATAGTATGCGGTTTTGAGACACATATTTGTATACAGCAAA